>Ga0070739_10000378_pt1 | contig 88172 bp, 137 predicted proteins | sample Coa_R1_7_FD_66445 | JGI IMG/M metagenome (GOLD analysis project Ga0070739, IMG submission 66445) | Surface soil microbial communities from Centralia Pennsylvania, which are recovering from an underground coalmine fire - Coalmine... | ecosystem: Environmental > Terrestrial > Soil > Unclassified...
GTCTGGTGTCCGAGGGGGGACTTGAACCCCGCTTGCACAGCAGGTCAGCAGGTAGACGGCTCGCGCGAATGGCGACTAAAGGCGACTGGCGGCGAGTTTTGACCGCTGCGTGCTCCAAAATACAGCAGCCGCCCGGCCCCGCACAGGGGCGGCAGGGCTCTGATCATGAGTGAATGACACTATTCACCGTGTCATCCTTTGCGTATGACCGAAGATCGGCCGCACTGGAAGGACGAGCCGCGCACCCGCATGGGCCGGTGGGCCAAGTCCCTGGAGTCCGCCGAACGCGACGCCGAGGCCGCTCGGCTGTGGGGCCGCGGCTGGACGTACGAGAAGATCTCCGACCATCTCGACTACGGCGACAAGGCCAACGCGTGGCGCGCCGTCCGCGCGGCACTCAAGGCTGCTCAGAGCGAGGGCGTCGAAGAAGCACGCAAGGCGCAGATCGCTCTGATCGACGAGATGATCCGGCATGCCCTCGACGTCGCCGAAACCGATCACGTCATGGTCAGCCACGGCAAGATCATCAAGGATGACGATGGGAACCCGCTGTTCGATGACGGCCCGCGGCTTGCGGCGATCGGCCGAGTTGAGCAGCTGATCGCGCGCAAGGCGGCGCTGACCGGCACAGCAATGCCTACACGATCGAAGGTCGAATTCGGCCGTGACGACGAACGCGAGACCGAGCTGCTCGCCGAGATAGAACGGCTGCGCCGCGAACGCGCCGCTGGCGCGGACACAGAGCCGGACGGCGATGAGCGCAGCGAGCGGCCCTGACCGCGGCCCGTACCTCGAGGTCCAGCGCGCCGCGCTGCGCGAGCTCGGCCACAGCGACACGGACATCGACCTCGCGGCGCTCGAACGCGAACTGGCCGACCTGCGGCTGTGGCGCCGCGCCCGGGAACGCGACCGCGCCGCGCTCGAGGAGATCGCCGACCGGGAGAACGAGTTCGCGGCGCTGCTCGCGAACGCCGCCGGGTTCAACAAGCTGGTGCGCGACGACCCGGACGTGGACGGGTACCTGCTACGGCCGGACGGTAGCGAGCACACCAGCGAGAGTTTCGACCTCACGGACTGGCTGACCGAACGCCTCGCGCCGTTCGGCGGCCTCGACTCCCCGCTGCTGCGCCGGCCCGAGGGACGCCGGGCGCTGACCGAGTGCGACCCGCTGCTGTTCGCCCTCGTCTATCTGCCGCACCACCTCAAAACGGTGCTCCCTGGGCAGGTCGGCGAGGGCGTGTTCTCCTTCGCGGACTTCCACCTGGACGTGTGCCGGCGCGCCCGGCCCAGCGTGCAGCCCGTGCTGGAGGTGCGCGGACCCCGGGACTGCTACGTCGCCCCCCGTCACACCGGCAAAACCACCTGGCACTTCCTGCTGCTGGCCATGTGGGAGGCCGCGTTCCTGCACGAGAGCTTCATCGCCGCGTTCGCGGACTCCGCCACCCAGGCGGAGATCCACCTGATGAGCTTCCGCAACGAGCTGGAGAACAACGACCTGCTGCGCGAGGACTTCCCCGCGCTGTGCAAACCCGCGGTGAAACTGCGCGCCAGGGTCGACGACGCGGGCAACGTCCACGAGTCCGGGCGGGCGCTGAAAGACAACGAGGCGATGTACATCGCCTCCAGCGGATTCATCTTCGCCGCCCGCGGCGTGGACACTAAGACATTGGGATTGAAGGTCGAGGAGAAACGCCCCAGCAAGCTGCTGCTCGACGACGTGGAACCGGACGAATCCAACTACAGCCAGGAGCAGTGCGCCAAACGGCTGCGCTCCATCATCGACGCGATCCTGCCGCTGAACCTGCGCGCCCGCGTCGTGCTGGTCGGCACCGTGGTCATGCCCGGGTCGATCATCCACCAGCTCGTCGAGTCCGAGCGGTATCCGGAGGAGCAGGAGGACAATCCGGACACTGAGTGGATCGCCGAACAGGCCATCGCGGTGCACTACTACGCGCCGATCATCGACACGTTCGACCCGGTCACCGGCGAGGCCGGGCAGCGTTCCATCTGGCCGGCGAAGTGGCCGCTGGAGTTCCTGCTCTCGATCTGCACTACCCGCGACTTCCTGAAGAACTTCGCCAACGACCCGATGGGCAGCCAGGGCACGTACTGGACGCCGGAGGACTTCGGCACCAACCGCGTCTCAGCGGAGCTGCAGGCGCAGACCCTCGCCTCCATCACGCACCAGCTGCTCGCGATCGACCCGGCGGTGACCACGAAGAAGAAGAGCGACTACACCGCGTTCGTCGTCGTCGGGTACAGCGCGGTGACCCGGCGGTGCGTGGTGCGCGACGCGTGGGCGGTGCGGGTGCAGCCGGGCGCGGCGATGTGCGCGTTCATCACGCGAGTGCTGGCGCAGTACCCGCAGATCCGCGGCCTGGTGATCGAGTCGAATCAGGGCGGCGAGACGTGGCTCGCGATCCTCGGGGATCTCGGGTTGCCGATCGAGACGGTGTGGCACAGCGAACCGAAGGAGGTGCGCGCCGCCCGACTGCTGGACAAGTACCAGCGCGGCGGCCGGTGCTTCCATGAACGGCCGCTGCGCGAGCTCGAGCAGAACATGGTGGTCTTCCCGCGCGGCCGCAACGACGACCTGGTAGACGGCGCCGGCACCGGGGTGGAGTGGTTCCTGGACCGACCGGCGCAGTCGCGGCGCGGCGGCGGGAAGAGCGTCGGGTACGTGTGACAAGCCCTGAGCCTTACTATGTCCCCTAAATAGTGAGGGAGGCTCAGCAAATGGCGCTCGCGTGGCCACCCACCCAGGCAGGGGCCGACCCGACCCGGTTCGTCGACGACCTCGACGAAGGCCTCAAAGCCATGGCGCACGCCGACCGCGCCTACCGCAAAGCCCAGGTCTACTACGAGGGCTCCTTCCCCGAGGTGTTCGCCTCCCCCCGCCTGCGCGCCGCGCTCGCCCGCACCGGCGTGGACTTCCGCCTGAACTTCGCCAAGACGCCCGTGGACGCGGTGGTCTCCCGCCTGAAGATCAACGCCATCACCTCGCCCCTGGACGGCGTGCAGGACACGATCGCGCAGATCTGGAAAGACAACCAGCTCGACCTGTTCGAGATCCTCTCCTTCCGGCGGGCCTGCGAGTTCGGGGACTCCTACCTGCTGGTGTGGCCCGACGCGAACATCCCCTCAGGGGTGCGGGTGTACCTGAACAACCCGCGCGTGATGCGGATCCTGTACGACGCCGAGAACGAGATCGAGAAACGCTTCGCGATCAAAATGTGGAAGGACGGCAACGCCCACAAGGCGTTCCTGTACTACGCGGACCGCATCGAGAAGTACATCACCGCCGACGGCAAGGACGGCTCGCAACGCGACGACTGGGGCGAATACAGCGACCCGGAGGACGACGGCTGGCCGTTGGACAACCCCTTCGGCGAAGTACCGGTCTTCCATCTGCGCACCGATTTCCAGTATGGCGTCCCGGAGCACTCCGGGGCGTACGGGCCGCAGAACCTCGTGCACAAGCTGGTGATGGGACACGCCGCAGGCATCGACTACCACGCGCTGCCGCAGCGCTGGGCGCTGACCGAGACCGGCACGAACGCCAATGACTTCGCGGTGGGCGACGAGGACGAATACGCCTACTCGCTCGATACCGGAGCTACCGGCAACGCCGATGACGGGCGGGCGCAACTGCGCTCCGAACCCGGGTCGGTGTGGTTCCTGGAGAACATCAAGGCACTGGGTGAGTTCGGGACCGGTGACCCGTCGGTGTTCATCGCGCCGATGGAGTTCTACGTGCGCGCCATGGCGCAGATCACCACCACCCCGATCCACTACTTCGACACCATCGGGCAGACCCCGTCCGGTGAATCGCTGCGCACCATGGAAGCGCCGTTCGTGGAGAAGGTCGAAAACCGGCAGCTGCTGTTCGGCGGGGCGTGGCGCGACGCGATGGATTTCGCGCTCAAATGCCTCGGGGTCGATCAGGCGCAGATCGACGTGCACTGGAACCCGTGCTCGTCCGTGTCCGACATGCAGGCGTGGCAGACCGCGAAGATGAAGAACGACCTCGGTGTGCCGGCCAAGCAGCTGCTGTTGGAGGCCGGGTACAGCGAGGAGCAGGTCGACGCGTGGCTGGCCGAGGGCGCTCAGTCCCTCGCGCAGCAGATCGAGACCCTCAACGCGCTCGGCCTCGCGGCGCAGGGCCTGGCGGTCGCGGTTCAGCTAGGCGTGGTGGACGAGGCCGGGGTCAAGGCGCTGCTCGCGCACATGCTGCCGCAGATGCTCGGCATGGGCCCGGACGGCGAGCCGATGCCGCTCGGGTCGGCGGGCAAGGTCCCGGCGCTGACCGGGTCCGGCAGCATCGAAGACACGCAGGGCGTGGAGACCGCCGGTGACGGCGGCGATCAGTGAGCTCCCCCACGCTCGAGCAGCAGCCTGTCTCGGCGCAGACCGCGCAGTCGTGGGAGCACGCCGATCAGGTCGCCGCTTTCTCGGCCACGGCCGCCGCGCAGCTGACCGGCCGCGCCCCCGAGATGCTCAAGGCGCTGCTCGCGGCCGCGCTGGTGAAGTGGAGCGCGGAGGGCCTGGAGCACGCCGGTGACGGCCTGGTCGCGATGACGCGGCTGTTCGACTTCCGCACCTGGTTCGCGGCCCGGCTCGCCGAGATCGGGGCGGCGCTGCCGGATCCGCAGCGCCTGATCCCCGCGCTGGAGCAGGCGGTCGAGCTGGGGGCGCGCCAGGCGGTCGCCGAGGCCGGGGCGGACATGCCGCCGCGTACCGCGCTGACGCTGGATCAAGGTTCGCTCGGTGAGCTGGCGTCGCTACGTTCGAAGCGGCAGAAGCTCGCGCAGGACGCGCAGGCCATGGCGGCCCAGGCCCGTACCCGCGCCCAGGTGCAGGCCGCGTTCGCGGTGGCGCAGCGGCAGGTGACGGTGACGCGCGGCACGGTCGAGGATCTGGTGCACGAGGCGGCGCATTCCGGGATCGATCAGGTCGCGCTCGCCGGGGGCTGGCAGGAGATCTGGATCGGCGAGCGCAACGCGTGTGCGCGCTGCCAGAGCTTTCAGGGCGCGATCGCGGATGCGCCGGATTTCCTGTTCCGTCCGGTGCTGCTGGGCGCGTGGCTGCGCCCGGAGGATCACATGGGCGTGACGATCGATCTGCATCCGCACGGCCGGTGCCGCGGGCGGCTGGTGCGCGCGCAGCAGGCGCGGGTGAGCAGCCTGATGGACCCCGGGTCGCTGGCCAGCGTGCTGCGGCGGGAGGCGCGCCGTTCGATCGTGCTCGGGCTGGCGTTGCCGTCCGAGTCGCAGGCGCTGCGCAAACGCGCGGCGCAGGAGCTGCTGGACCGGCGCGGTGGCGCGGGTCTGCCGAAGACGGTTGAGCAGCGGGCCCGGCAGCGTATCAAGGCGGGCGAGTTCCGCACGCGTGTCGATGTCACAGCGAGATAGAAAGCAGTCCCCTCATGAGTGATGTGTTGGTGCTCGGTTACCGGGCGGATGGTCGTGCGGTGCATTGGATCCGCGGCGGCGCGGAAGGCGACGGCGGCGCCGCGGCGGGTGACGGGAACGCCGGGGCGGGCGCGGGCGACGGGAACCCCGCCGGCAGCGGTGGCGCGTCCGGACAGGCAGGACAAGGCGCCCAGAGCGGCAGCGGAGCGCAGCGCGCCGGCGCGGGCGACGGCGAGGAGATCGAGTACAACGAGGAGAACTTCAAGAAGCTGATCGACGACCTGAACCGCGAGCGCACCGAACGCGCCGAGCTAGAGGCGAAGCACCAGCAGGAGAAGCACTCCCTCTCCAGCGAGGCGAAGAAGTACCGGCTGCGGGCGCGGTCGCTCGCTGACATGCTCGGCGACGAGGCCACGGGTAAGCCCGGGCCGAAGGCTGCGGCGAAGGGCGCCCAGGGCCAGCAGCAGGATGCGGGGCCGGATCCGGAGGTGGCGCGGCTCGCCGCGCAGCTGGAGGAGACACGGGCGCGCATGCTTGCCTCGGAGGCGCAGGCGGAGCTGCTGCGCGCGGAGGCGAACCCGAAGCATGTGCAGCGGCTCGCGCGGATGCTGGATCTGAACGCGGACGGCCGGGAGGATGTGGCGTCGCTCGCGGAGCAGATCGCGGAGCTGAAGGCGGATATGCCGGAGCTGTTCGGCACCCCCGCCGCAGCGACGGCCGGAGCGGGCAACGGCGCCGGGACGGGCGCACGGGTGCTGCGCGCCGCCCCGGCCGTGGCCGGGAGAGGCGCCGCAGGCCGGGGCGGCAACGAGGCGGCTCAACCGCCCAAGAGCGCCAACATCCTGGCTGATCGGCTGCTCGGCCGGAGCGAACCGTCCGTTTAGGCCGCCAGCCGCGCCATCACCGCACTGATCGCGGCATCCACCGAGGCAATCACGCGTCCCGCGCCACAGGTGCATCCCGTGGCGCGCGGACCCAACTCGTCTGCCTCGCCGTCCGGATCCTCGTCCAGCCCTACCGCGCCGCACAGGTCGTGATGCACCGCGGTGCGCGCATCCACGAGATCGCGCCACTCCTGCGCGAGACCCGGCGGCAGAACCTCCACGCCACATGTGTACCGTGCCGCGCCGACACGCGCGAGAGGTGCGCTTGCCCACGCAGCCATATGTGGCGCAAACTGTGAGGCAGCATCAGGATCAAGCCAGGTCGCTCCCGGCGATCCCGGTGCTTTCGAAGCCCTGAGGGCTTTCGCACGACCCGTACGCGGCCGAGCCGCACCCGCAGAAAACTCCCACCGCAGCGCACGGCGCCCTGTGGCGCGCCCCGTACGCCAGCACCGGGACTTACTCCTGTGACGGCTTCCTGCCCCTGTGCCCACATCCGGGGGCGGCTTCGGAAAGCGATGCCCTCAAGATGCGTATCCTCCTGCCCGGCGCGGTGCTGGGCTACCGCAGCAACGGCGCCCCCATCGTCCTGATCGCAGGTGGCGCGACCGACAACTTCGACTCCTGGATCCCCGTCGAGTACTCCGCGGACGTGATCCAGAAGGTGAAGCAGACCTCTGCCGTCGAGGCGTACGGCCAGGAGGTCATGATGTCCACCAACAGCCGCAGCACGCCGCGCGACTCGGGTGCGGACATCGACCACACCGCCAAGGGCGGCTCGTACAACGAGGACACCAACACCAACGACCAGGTCACGCTCACCGCCCAGAAGTTCACCCGGGCGTTCCGCATCGCGGAAGAGGACCTGAATGACTCCCTGGCGAACGTGATCAACTCCAAGCAGAACGCGTGGGGTACCGCGTACGCGAAGAAGTTCGACAACGCGTGCCTCGGCGTCACCGCGAGCAAGACCACGACCGGCATGGCGTACGACTCGCTGTACTACCTGCTCACGCAGAACGACACCGCGACCGGGTACACCGCGAACAGCAACATCACCAACTCGGCCGCGTCGCCGTCGTACGCGGAGTACAACACCTCCCTGGGCCTGTACGAGGCCGGCGACTACTTCGACGAGGGCGAAACCCTCGTGATTGCGCACCCCGACTTCAAGCAGTCCCTGCGCGGCGTGCTCGACTCGCAGAACCGCCCGATCTTCCAGGAGTCCACCGTCGGGTTCCCCGGCGGCGGCCAGGGCGCCACCCCCGCGCGGATCTTCGGCTACCCGATCAAGTGGAGCCTCGGTGCGCGCCTGTCGGCGACCCCGACGGCCAAGCCCACCGGCCACCCGATCATGGTGTTCTGCAACCCCATGTACATGCTCGTCGGCAAGCGCATCACCAACCCGACGAACCCTCAGGGCACCCCGGAATTCCAGGTCATCCCGCCCAACATCAGCTTGTCGGACGAGGCGGTGCTCAAGGGCCGCGCCCGTCGCGCATTCGCCCCGGGCGTCGAGCAGGCGTTCTCCATCCTCGTCGACACCAGCCGCTGAAGCGCGGCCTGATCAGCTTTCTGCGACTCCCGGAAGGACTCAATCGATCATGCCTACAGCGGGTGGCACCGGCGACCGCAACGAGATCAAGGACCAGTTCGGCAACGTCGACGACTACGTCAGCTCCAGCGGCGAGCTCGTCGCCCAGTACGGGCTCTCGCTCGGCGGCGCGGCCGGCCGGTTCGCAATCGGCTCCGGCGCGACCGCCACGATGCCGTCCACCGCGTCGGTCGCCTACACCAGCGCGACCGTCGCCACCGGCGGCGTGACGATCACGCTGCCGAACGCGAACGCGGTCACCCCAGGCCGTCTGTTCATCGTCAAGGACGAGAACGGCACCGCGACCGGCACCAACGTCATCAAGGTCGTCACCGGCACCGGCGGCGGCGCGATCGACGGATCGGCGCAGGGCACCGCCGTGACCGTCGTGAACGCCGCGTACGGGTCGGCGCGGCTCTACAGCGACGGGACGAACTGGCACCAGTGCTAGCGGGCTGATCCGGTGCCCGGGCGGATTCCGAGGGGACTGCCGCCCGGGCGCCACCGCACCCAAAGGCCTTCGAGCAGGGAGCAGCGTGATGAGTGACGAGCAGGCCACCGGCTCGGAGCAGCAGCCGGCGCAGGAGCAGGGCGACCAGTCGCTGGCGCAGCCGGTCGCAGACCCGGCCGCGCCACCGTCCGCGACGGAAGCCGAGGCGCAGTCCGCTGAGCCGTCGGTGGAGACCGGCAGCGCGACTGCGGAGGACAACGAGCAGACACCGGCCGCCGTGCCCGCACCCGAGGCTGAGCCGGAGCCTCCGGCGGCGCCCGAAGCCGCATCCGGCGAGGAGCCGGCCGAGACCAGCGCGAGCGCGCCCGCCGAGGGTTTCGACCCCGACAAGAACGTCTTCGTCAAGCAGTTCAACCTCGCCTCCGGCGCACCACTACACGAACTGTCCGCCGACGAGATCACCGAGCACCCGCAGACCGCGGGCCTGCCGGACGCGGCCGCCCGGGCGGCACTGGACCTGGGCTACAAGCCGACCGGTCCGGCGCAGCTCGTACACGCCGAGCCCGACGGCGCCAAGAGCGCCCTGTCGTTCGCGGTGCCCGTCGAGCCGCGCCCAGGCCCGACGGCCTCGTTCGCGCCCGAGCCGTTCCAGGAGCGCCCGCGCGAAGACGGCCCGGAGTCGGCCCCGCCCGGCGAGTAACCCGCTCCACCACCGAAATCGGACCGGCGCGCAAGGGAGGTGACGGCCGCTCATGGTGTCCGTTTCCCTCGGCGCCTCATCCAAGCTGGACAAGTCCGGCGGCACCCTGACCGGGCCGCTGATCCTCGCGCGCGACCCGCAGCTGCCGCTGGAGGCCGCCACCCGGCAGTGGGTGCTGGCCAGCGGCGGCGGGATCCCCCCGAGCACGGTCACGACCAAGGGCGACCTGATCGCCGCGACCGGGGCATCTGCGGTCACCCGGTTCGGGGTCGGCGCAGACGGCCAGGTGCTCACCGCGGCCTCTGGGCAGCCGACCGGACTGCAATGGGCGTCGCTGCCGTCGATCCCCGGCGCCGCCGCGAGCGTCGTGGCCGAAACCGGATACGGACAGTCCTCCGCGATCGGCGTGCTGACCAGTTACGCGCGCGAAGACCACACCCACGGCTCGCCGTTGCTGGCCTCCACCGCGCCGGCCACCACGTTGGGGATCGGGCAAGCCGCCGCGACCGGTACCGGCACAGTGCCGGCGCGCTCGGATCATGTCCACCCGCTCGCGGCCGCCGGCCTACCCGGCGGTTCCGCGGTCGGGGACACGGCCGCGACCGGCGCAGCGACCACGTTCGCCGCCAGCGACCACAGGCACGGACGCGAGAGCTTCGGCGCGGTCACCGCCCTCACCGCGTTCGGCACCGCGAGCAGCAACGGGATCAGCGCCTCGCCCGCGCGCGCGGACCACGTCCACGGCGCGCCCGCGCTGCCCGCCGCGAGCACCACCAGCGCGGGGATCGTGCAACTGGACGGCACCGCCACCGATATCGCCGCGCTCGGCGCTCAGGCGGCGGGCAGCGTCGGCAAGGCCGCGGACGCCGGGCATGTGCATCCGACCACTGGAGTGGTCCTGACCTCCAGCCTTCCGCTGTCGATCGCGCAGGGCGGCAGTGGCCAGACCACGCAGCAGGCAGCGATCAACGCGCTCACCGGAGCACAGACCGCGGGCCGCTATCTGCGCTCCGACGGCACGAACGCGGCACTGTCCACGATCCAGGCCGGTGATGTCCCGACACTGAACCAGAACACCACGGGGACCGCTGCCGGACTGTCTGCGACGCTCGCCATCGGCTCCGGCGGCACGGGCCAGACCTCGCAACAGGCCGCGATCAATGCCCTGACGGGCGTGCAGAGCGCCGGGCGCTACCTGAGGTCCGACGGCACGAATGCCGCTCTCGCGTCGATTCAGGCCGCCGATGTTCCGACGCTGAATCAGAACACGACCGGAACGGCCGCTGGCCTGTCGGCGACCCTGGCCATCGCGTCCGGGGGAACCGGGCAGACCACGGCCACCGCCGCCGCCAACGCGCTCACCAACACGGTATGGGTCAAACCGCCGTCCGGGGACAGCACCGGGGCCACCGACCAGGCGAACATCAACGCCGCGATCGCCGCGCTCCCCGCCGGCGGCGGCAGGGTGCAGCTGCAGGCCGGTACATACATCGTGCCCGCCCCGGCGTCCGCGTCCAGCGGCTGCATCAACATGAGCGTCAACAACTCCACGCTCGCGGGCATGGGCATCGGCGTCACCGTCATCCAGCTCGCCGCCGGGTCCACCGGCGTGACCGGGATCGTGCGCACGCCCTCGGGCGTGTCGAACTCGAAGATCACCTTCCGTGATTTCACGATCGACGGCAACAAGGCCGCGCAGACCGGCAACCCGACGATCATCGGGTTCTTCTGCGGCGTCACCCCCAACAGCGCGCTCACCGACACGGACATCACGGTGGTCCGCGTCGAGGCGATGAACTGCGTCGGCTACGGCTTCGACCCGCACGAGCGCACCACGCGCCTGCTCATGATCGGCTGCGTCTCGCACGACAACGGATCGGACGGGGCGCACGACGGATTCACCCTCGACGCCCAGTACGACAGCACGCTGATCGGGTGCGTCGCCTACAACAACGGCCGCCACGGGTTCAACCTCGTCACGGCCAGCACCCGTGTGCGGCTGATCGGCTGCGAGTCCTACGGCAACACCGGCGCCGGGTACGTGATGCAGAACGGCGCGAAATACAACACGCTGACCGGCTGCACCGCCTACAACAACACCCTCGAGGGCGTCCTGATCAACGGAGTGGCGCAGAGCGGACAGCAGGACAACACCCCCGGCTCCGACAACACCGTCACCGGATGCACCATCGCCGGCAGCGGCACCCACGGCATCCACCTGGTCGGGGCGCTGCGGGCCACCGTCACCAGTAACACGATCCTGGACTCCTCGCAGACCACCACCAACACCTCCAACCAGATCTACCTGGACGAATCCGGGACCACGTACAGCACGTACTGCACGATCACCGGCAACAACCTCAACGTGACCGGTGTTGCGGCCACACCGAAATACGGGGTGCTGGAGAAGACCAGCAACGAGGACTTCAACCTCGTCACCAGCAACAAGAGCTACGGCGCGACGACCGGGCAGATCAGCCTCGCGGGCACCACCAGCAAAGCGATGGCCGCGCACAACGGCACCGTCGGCGAGCACCCGACCAGCTTCGCGTACAGCATGTTCGGGCCCTCCTACCACGGTCTGAGCGACTGGACCTACGACCCCGTCGGCATCGGGTCCACCACCAGCGCCATCACCAGCGGCACCGTGTATTTCGCCGCGGTCACCCCGCAAGCATCCGGCACCCTCACCAACATCAACCTGTACCTGGGCACCCAGGGCTCGACGTTGACCGCCGGGCAGTCGCTGGTCGGCCTGTACTCCCTCTCCGGCGGGGTCGCCACCCTGCTCTCTTCCAGCGCCGACCAGTCCACGAACTGGTCCACCGCGGGCAACGCCAACAAGATCAGCACCGTCGCGTTGACCACCCCGCAGGCCGTCACCGCGGGCACCACCTACCTGGTCGGCATCCTGTCGGTGGGCACCACACCCCCGTCGTTCGGGCGCGGCGGCAGCTCCACCGCCTCACCCCCCGACCTCGGCCTGTCCAAGAGCACCCCGCTGCGTTACGCGACGCACGTCACGCTCTCGCAGACCGCGCTGCCCGCGTCCGTGACCCTGAACACCGACGTCACCGCCACCAGCGCACTGTCCCACTGGATCGGGCTGAGCTGATGACCGCGACCGCATACGGATCCGGGGACAAGCTGCCGCTGACCGGCGGCACCCTCACCGGCACCCTCACCCTGACCGGCAACCCGGCGATGACGGTGGCCGCCGGCGCCGCCACCGGCAAGGTGTGGAGCAGCGACGCATCCGGCAACGGCACATGGGACTACACCGCCGGACCCTGGATCAACGTCAAAAACAGTGCGTACGGCGCGAAAGTCGACGGCACCACCGACGACACCGCCGCCGTCCAGGGCGCACTCAACGCCCTGGCCACCTTCGGCGGCGGCACCGTCGTCATCCCCGCCGGAACCTGCGTGCTGACCCCGACCGGCAGCCCCGCGCTCGCCCTGAGCATCCCGTCGAACACACGCCTGGCCGGCGCGGGCCGCACCGCCACGATCCTGAAGAAAGCCGCCAACGGCACCCTGATCAGCATGTCCGGCCCGAGTTCAGACCTGACCGGCGCCACGCACTGCCGGTTCTCCAGCCTGGAGAACCTCACCCTGCACGGCAACAGCCTGACCGGGCTGCTGGTACAGGCCTACTACGCCGACAACCTGGTCTTCCGGGACGTGCGCTGGCTCAACAACGCGGATGTGTGCCTGGACACCGCGGAGTTCTGGGACAACCGGTTCTACAACTGCCTGTGGGATTCGTGCGGCAGCGCGAGCGCGAACGCGACCGTGCCGAATGTGTGGCTGCGCTCCTCGGCCGCCGCCTCAGGGTTCGGCTACTCCACCGACGTGCTCAACCAGGCCTATTTCCAAGGCTGCCGGTTCGAGAACTTCACCACCGGCGCGGTGCGGATCGAACGCGGACCGGGCGGCGGGATCAGCCAGCCCAACGGCGTCTACTTCGTCGAGTGCAAGTTCGAAACCAGCAGCCTCAACGGCTCCAGCCACCTGTTCGTCGACACCCCATGCCGGGATATCAACCTCAAGGCGTGCTACTTCTACAGTGGCGGCTTCCACTCCGGGTACTCCACCGCGCAGGACGTCATCTCCTTCTCCCCCCAGTTCGGGACGCTGGACGACGTCCTGGTCTTCAACGCCTCCGCCAGCGCCTGTGTCGCCAACGGCGTCACCGTCAACTCGGCGACCGCGAATCGCAACGTGGTGCTGCGCAACGTGCACGGCTCCTATCCGAGCGCCGCCCCGACGGGCGCGCACATCAGATTCGGGACGCAGACCGGCGGGATCCTGACCGACAACTGCACCACCGACAACGGTGCGCTCTACAGCGGCACCACCCCGAACGCCCCGGCAGCGGGGGTCAGCAACACCCAGACGTTCACCGCGTCGGGCACCTGGACCAAACCGCCGGGCGCGGTCATGGTCACGGTGCTGCTGGTCGGCGGCGGAGGCGGCGGCGGGTCGGGCGCGGTGGAGGCCTCCGGGACGGTGTCCTCCGGCGGCGCGGGCGGCGGCGGCGGCGGATACAGCATCGTGACCCTGCCCGCGAGCCTGCTCAATAGCACCGAGAGCGTCACCGTCGGCACCGGGGGCGCCGGCGGCAGCGCGGTCGGCACGGGCGCGAGCGTCGGCAATGCGGGCGGCAACGGCAACCCGAGCAGTTTCAAATCCACCAGCTTCGCCGTGGCCGGAGGCGGCGGGGGCGGCGCGGGCGGTTCGACCGGGTCCGCCAGCGGCGGTTTCTCCGGCGGCGGCAGCAGCAACGGCGCGCCGGGCGCGAACTCCTCCGGCAGCGGCGGCGCGGGCGCGACGAACTTCAACGCGCAGCAGGGCGGCGCGGGCGGCGGTTCGGGCGCCGGGCTGGCCACCACCCCGGCGAACGCGGCCGGCGGCGCGGGCGCGCAGGTCGCCGCGTCCGCGGGGGTGCTGGGGGGCGCCGCGGGCGCCTCCGGCGGCGGCGCGGGCGGCGCGGGGCAGAGCGCGGGCGCGAACTACCCGATCGCGGGCACGGGCGGCGGCGGCGGCGGGGCGAGCACCACCGGCAACGGCGGCGCCGGAGGCGCGGGCGGCAACTATGGCGGCGCCGGAGGAGGCGGCGGTGGCGCGCTGACCACCCACACGTCCGGCGCGGGCGGCGCCGGAGCCGGCGGCATCGTCGTCGTCATCACCACGACGGCCACGTAAGGCAGGTGGCGGCGTGGACGTGACACAAGGGCAGCCGGGGACCTTCAACAGCCTGTGGTACGACGACACCGGCACGATGCTGGTGAACCTCGCGAGCATCGCGTTCGCGATCGTGGACCAGGCCGGGGACGTGGTGCTCGCCCCCACCGGCGCGGGCATCGTGCATGTGGCGACCGGGGTGTACACCTACACCTGGAACGTGCCCGCCGATCAGCCGCCCGGGGACTACGCGGCGATCTGGACCGGCACCGACACCGGCGGCGCCCCGGTGCTCTCCGACGAGGACTTCGAGGTTCTCGCCTCGAACCCGAACATCTCCCCGCTCGGCTCGTGGGCGAGCCTCGACGACGTGGCCACCTACACGGGGATCACCGCGACCACCGCGCATCTCACCCGCGCGCAGGCGATCATCGACATGTTCGCGGGCCGCACCTACGACGCGCAGCCCAGGACCGGGACGCGCGACCAGTACTGGCTCAAGCTCGCCGTCTCCTACCAGGCCGCGTGGCTGACCGCGCAACCGGACGCGTTCCAGCGCATCGACCTGGCGGCGATCACCATGTCGAACCGCGCGGTCGCGCTGAAGGACGACTCGCTGCGCGTCGCGCCGCTGGCCGCCAAAGCCCTCTCGAAAGTCTCCTGGCTGCGCGGCCGCTCCCTGCACGTCCAAGCCCCGTTCACCGACAGCTTCGGCGGGCTGCTCAACCCCAACGCCGACAGCAGCGCGAACGACCTGGCGTTCCCCTGGTACCCCGTCAGCGACTACACGTAAGGAGGCGAACATGTACGCTCTGGCGACCACCACGGTCAGCATCCTGCGCGGCACCACCACCGACGACGTCGGCGACGAAGTCGACACCGGCGACGTGTACGCCTCCGGGATCATCGCCGCGCTGATCGAGAAGAACCACACCACGTGGGACCGCGCCACCCAGCAGCGGCGCACCGTGCGCGTGATCACCTGCACGCTGCCCTCGGGTACGGACGTCACCTCCGAGGACCGGATCCGCGACGAGAAAACCGGCTACGTGTACGCGATCACCGACGTGACGCAGCCGTACGCCGTCGGGATCGTCCCGGACCTGGACCTGGAGCTCAAGCGCATCACGAGCGTGACCGCATGAGCACCGTCGTCGTCTTCGAACCGGACTGGACGCAGCGCGTCCACGAGCGCACCGACGCGCTGTTTCTCGACCGGCTCGGTCCGGCGATCGTCGCCGACGAACGCCGCTACTGCCCGGTGGACACCGGCAACCTGCTCGAGCACTGCGAGCCGCCTCGCCTCGGCGGCGACGGCGGCCACGACCTGATCATCGAGAACAGCGCCGACTACGCCCGCTGGGTCGAAGAAGGCCACTGGACCCCCGCGCAGATCAACGGGCACCCGGCGCACCAGAGCTGGGTGCCGCCGCAGCCGTTCATCCGCCCCGCGGTGTATCAGGAGCGTGCCGGATGAGCCTGCCGCTGCGCCCGAACACCGAGCTGGTCGTCATGGCGTGGATCGCCTCCATTCCCGGGCTGTCCAGCGACATGGTGGCCACCAGCCTGCCGGACCCCTCGGCGTGGAGCGAGGACGGATTCGTGGTGGTCACCGCCGGGGTGGGCACCACCGCGCTGGACGTGCCCGCACGCAACCCGGTCACGCAGATCGACGCCTACGCGACCCATCCCACCAGCAACAAACCGCCGTGGGGCCGGGTGGATCTGCTGTGCGATCACATCATCGCCGAGACCCGGCAGCGCGATAGCTCCGTACGGGACCTGCCGCTCAGCGCCGGAAGCATCACCTACCCGCCGGTGCGCGTCTCCGGGGTCCGCGCGCTGACCGAGCCGCGCCGCGCCTACGGCGACCCGGCGGACTGGGCGCACAAGGTGTTCGACCTGCAGTTGCTGTGGGTCGAGACGGAGGCGACCTACTCGTGAGGAGGCTGTGGTGGCGATGAAGCAGGGCGGCAAATCCGCCATCAAGATCAACCCGGCGAACAAGGGCAAGCTGCGCGCCGCCGCCGGGGTGAAGAAGGGCCAGAAGATCCCCGTCGCGAAGCTGCAGACGCTGGCCAAGTCCAAGAACAAAACCACGCGGGCCCGCGCCCAGTTCGCGCTCAACGCCCGCAACTTCTCCAACAGGAAGAAAGGCTGACCGGCCATGACGCTGCTCACCCCCACCCCGCAGACCCCCACCGCGGCCGGCGGCGTCGGCGGGTACGTGCCCACGTACACCTCGCTCGGCTCCAACACCGGACTGACGTTCACCAACGACGGCAAGTCGTGGGTGGAGGTGGTCACCACCGGCACCGCGACCACGGTCACGGAGAAGGTCGGGCGCAAGGTGCAGAACCAGACGGTCACCTCGCCGACCACGAACGTGGCCGCGACCACGCCGGCGCCGGTGAAGTTCGGGCCCTACCCGTCGGATTTCAACCAGCCCGGCACGCAGACCGTCGAGCTGGACTTCTCCTCCTCCGTCGGCGTCAGCGTCGCGCTGTTCCGTCTGCCCGGCGTGTCCTGACGCCGGGAACTACCGGCCGCGACCGAAAGGAGGTTTCCACTGATGCCAGCGAAGAAGGGCCACCGCAAGTCTCCAGGCCCGGCTCACAGCAAGGCTCAGTGGCGACAACCGCTGGATGTACGCCACGCATAAGCCGTTCGCGAAGAAGTGGTCCGAGCAGATCGTGGCCACCCGCGGCAAGAAAACCGGTTACCGCGCGCTACCGGCCCGTAAAGGCGTCCGCAAGCGCTAGCGCAACCCGCACAACCCGCACCATTCCTGTGATCCCCGGTAGACGGGGAACGAACGGAGCACCCCGATGACAGGCACGCCCGGCAACATCGTCACCGGCGCCGGCAAGCTCTACGTCGCCAGCTTCGGCGCGACCGAGCCCGCCGACTCCTCCATGTCCCCCTACACCGTGCCCGACTCGAGCGTGTGGACCGACTGCGGTCTGACGACCGGCGGCATCGTGTGGGAGGACGACCTTCCCGTCACCGACCTGACGGTCGACCAGTTCCTCGGCCCGGTCGCCGGCGCGTACGTCAACGGCACCGCGCTGTCCACGATCACCGTGACGATGGCGGAATCCACGCTGGACAACTACGCGCTGGCGCTCAACAAGCTGGTGACCCGCAACTCGGGCACCGGGTGGGCCAGCGCCGAGGCGCTCGCCGCGTCGCTGCCGCCGGTGCCCACGTATGCGGCGGTGATGGTGGACGGCTGGGCGCCGGGCGGTTCGTTCCGGCGGCGGATGATCGGGCGCAAGTGTCTGTCGAAAGCGAAGGTGCAGAACACCGTCGCCCAGGACGGCAAGATCAACGGGGTGGCGGCGACCTGGACCATGTACGAGGTCTCCGAGACCGTCGGGCGCTGGAAGCGGATCGACCAGACGGCCTGATGACGATGACCACCGCGAAAACCACCACCGCGCCCGCCGCGCCAGACAACAACGACGAGCCCGAGGACCGGGTGCCCGCGTTCAAGGTCGGCGAGCACACCTATACCTTCCCCGCGCACGTGCCCGTCGGCTGGGGCCTGACCTACCTGCGGCTGTTCTACAGCACCGGGCAGGACCACGCCCTGATCTGGTCGCTGGGCAAGCTGCTGGGTTTCGAGCAGCTAGGCCGGCTCGAAACAGACCCGGCGCTCACGCGCGCAGACCTGGACGAGGCGGCCGAGGCCTGCAAGCGGGCGCTGCTCGGGGATCTGGAGAACCCAAAAGGCTCCTAGCGGCGCGCGCGCAGCAAACCGGGTGGGTGCTGGCGTACTGGCGGGACGTGGTCAGCGACTTCAGCGTCTTCCACCGCGTCCGCTCACCCGAGCGCTGCGACGAGCTGGACGCCCCGGGATTCTTCGCGCTCGCGCACCGGCTCGACCTGTACGGAGGCGCGGTCGCGCTGCGCGTCGCCCAGCAGCGGCAGCAGCACACGGCGCCGCTGCCGGGTCCGGCCGGGGCGCCGATGGAGTTCGACGAGTACTTCGCAGGCCGCAAAATCCAGCTGATCGAGGCCGCGGCGAGGATGGAAGGAGGTGGCGCGGATGCCTGATCCGGAGGGCTTCAAGCTCGGTTCGGCGTGGATGGACGTCAAACCGAACATCGACCAGGCCGAGTGGGATGCCCGAGTCTCAGCGGCGCTGGCCGAGGCCGGCAGGGGCGCGAGCATCAGCGCCGGCTCCGGCGCCGGGTCCTCGCCGCTGAGCCGCAACCTCGTGCGCAGCCTGGAGGACGCGAAACCCGCGCTGGTCGCCGGCGCGGGCGACGTCGGGACACAGGTCGGCGACCGGATCGCGTCGAGCACCGCCACGAGCGTGGAAGGACGGCTGCGCGACGAACACGGCCGGTTCGTGGCGGCGGGCCGCGACAGCGGCGATCAGCTCGGCAAAGGGGTCGCCGACGGGATCCAGGACGCCGCGCCGATCGTCGAGGACGCCGGGGAGCGCCTGGGCCGCCAGCTGGCCGCGAAGTGGCGCGACCGGCTCGGCAAGGACACCGGGCAGCAGATCGGGCAGGGTATCGGCGCCGGGCTGGGCTCCGGGGTCGACGACGGGCTGACGCAGGACACCCCGAAGATCCGGGACCGGGCGAAGAAGACCGGGCAGGACGCGGGCGACGCGGCCGGCAAGGGCATGAGCCCGCTGATCGTCTCGGCGATCGCCGGGGCGGCGACGATCGGCGGCCCGCTGCTGGTGGCCGGGATCGGCGGCGCGATGGTCGGGGCGACCGCGCTGGTCCTGAAACAGAACAAGGTCATTTCCGCGGACTTCGAGCAGGTCGGCAAGGACGCCGGCAACGCGATCCAGCTGGCGACCGCGCCGCTGACCGCGGACATGCACCAGGCGCTGGTCCAAGTCGACCACGACGTCAACGCCCTGCAACCCGACTTGAAGAACCTGTTCGCGGCGGCCGAACCGGACATCTCCGCCGTCACCAGCGGGCTGACCGGGTTCGCGGGCACCGTGATCCCCGGGGTGTCCAAGGCGGTCTCCTCCAGCCAGGTGATCGTCTCGGATTTCTCCCAGTCGCTTCCCGTGCTGGGCCAGGACATCGGCGGGTTCTTCACCGGGCTCGTGCGCAACGCTGACCTGCAGGGCCAGGCGCTCGAGCAGACCATCGGGACGCTGGGGAACACGGTCCGCGTCGCCGGGTCCTTGATCGGATCGGCGTCTGCGGCCGCGTCGGCGGATCTGCTCGCGCTGACCCCGGTGATCAACGGGCTGGAGGGCGCGATCCAGGCGGTCGCGAACCCCGCGACGGTCGGCGGGGTGCTCGGCCTGTTCGGGGCGATGAAAGTCGACCCCGCGGTCAGCAAGGGCATCCAGAGCGTCAGCAACGGGCTGGTGACCGTGGCCGCCAAAGCCGACGGCGCCGGCGGCCTCGTTGGCAAGGCGGGCGGTTTCGCGGAGAAGGCAGCGTCCGGGTTCGGGAAGATGGCCGACATCGTCGGCGGCCCGTGGGGCATCGCCATCGGCGCCGGCATCGGGCTGGTCTCCGGTCTGGCGGCGGCCCTGGGGCACGCGGACGACGCCACCAAGGCGATCACCGTGTCCGCGACCGACCTGCAAAGCGCGGTCGCCCAGGACGGCGCCACCGCGGGGCAGGCCACCAGCGCGTACGTGGCGGCGCAGGCGCAGCTATCCGGTCTGGCCGATGAGGCGAAGAACGCCGGGGTGCCGCTCGACCTGCTCACGCAGGCCGCGATCGGTAACACCACGGCGATGGGGCAACTGGAGACCTCCACCCGGCACGCGAACGAGCAGTCCCGGCAGCAGCAGCAGGTCGCGGAGCAGAACCTGTCCGGGTACGCCAACCTGAACCAGGCGATGGCGACCGGCAACGACCGGCTGCAGAACTCCCTGGTGATCACGAACTCGTTGACGACCTCCAACCGGCAGCTGCTCAACAGTGTCAAAGCGCAGGCGCAGCAGACCGCGGACGCGATCGAGAAGCAGGCGCAGCTGGATCAGGCCACCAACGACCTGAACAACTCGACGAACATCTTCAACGCGACCCTGGACTCCGACTACCAGAAGCTCGTGGCCAAGGCGCAGGCCACCTCCGAGAGCGCGGTCGCGTCGCTGAACCTGGGTACGGGGCAGAGCGCGCTGAACCAGGCGCTGGCTGCCTCGATCGACCAGTACGACATGGCCGCCGGGGCCGGTCAGGGTTACGCGAGCGTGCTGCAGGCCCTCAACGACATGACGATGAACCTGGAGTCCTCCGAGGCGGCGTTCACGATCGCGTTGGACGGGGTGAGCAAGGCGGCGGCGGCGAACGGCCACAGCCTGGATATCAACAAGGTTTCCGGCGCGCAGAACATTCAGACGTTCACGCAGCTCGCGCAGTCGGCGGACAAGGCCGCGGCGGCGGTGTATCAGAACGAGGTCAACACCAAGGGCGCCAGTACAGCGTTCGCTGACGCGAACGCGAAACTCGCCTCGGAGAAGCAGGCGTTCATCGACGCCGCGGACAAAGCCGGGTTCAACGCGGGCAAAGTGAAGGAGCTGGCCGATCAGCTCTTCCACCTGCCGCAGGACGTGCAGGTCAACGTGGAGGCGAACACCGCGCCGGCCCGGCAGGAACTCAACGGCCTCGTCCAGAAGATCAACGACTCGTACGGCACGGTGCAGATCTACGCCAGCGGCAGCGGCGCGCCGGGCGGCAAGGCGCTGGGGGCGAACGCAGGCGGCGGCCCGGTCACCGCAGGCACCCTGTCCACGATCAACGAGCACGGCGTCGAGACGGTGCTGTTCGGCCAGGACGCCTATGTGCTCACCCACGGGCAGACCACAGCGCTCCAAGGGCGCCCCGGCGGCATGAGCGGCACCAAACCGGCGGTCAACGCGACGTTCAACTACTACGGCACCCAGGGGCCGTCGAGCGAAACCAAGGCCCAGATGATGCGCGACCTCGCGATGGCGGTGGCCTGATGACCGTCTACCAGGCCGGGACCACGGCGAACCTGCAGTTCCAGTTCTTCAACGAGGACACTGGCGGCACCCTGACCGACGTGGCCGCGCTCCAGGTGGACATCACCTACGGCACCAGCACCCCCGTGCCGGGAGACTCCAGCCAGGACGTGGCCGGCGGCGGCCCGTTCACCTACCAGGGCGCCGGCACCGCGACACCGGGCCAGATCTGGCGCGTGTCCACCGGCGTGTACCAGCTGGACTGGCCGATCCCGACGTCGATCGACTCCGGGGTGTACGTCGCGAACTGGGCCGCCACGTTCGGCAGCGATCTGATCCCGGCGCAGGAGAACTTCACCGTCACCGGGGCCTACGGCGCGGGGACGCCCGCGCCGGTGCCGGCTGACGCCGGACTGTGGCGCGACTCGATCACCGGCCCGGACGGCACCGTCCTGCAGTTCGGGGCGTTGGACGCCTCCGGGGTGGCGTGGATGCGCGAAACCCTCTCCGGGACCGGCGGCCCGGACACCAGCGGGCAGGTGGTGCAGCGCGCGAACGACCACGGCGGGTACGCCACCCCGCAGTTCTATGGCCCCCGCATGATCACCCTGACGTGCCGCGCCACCGCTCCGTCGCAGCTGCTGCGCGACGCAGCGCGCGCGAACCTGCAGCGCGCGGTCGCGATCGGCGGCGCGAGCGGCGAGATGAGCCTGCTGATCTACGACGAGCCGGTGCCGAAACAGCAACTGGTGCGCCGCAGCGGGCAGATCCAGGAGACCTACCCGACCCTGGCCACCGTCACCTTCAACATCCTGCTGGTCGCCCCCGACCCGCGCCGCTACGCCACCGTGCTGCAGTCCGCCACCGTGCAAGCTGCCGTCACCGTGCACGGGATCACCCCGCCGCTGACCCCGCCGATCACGATGCCCGCCAACGGGAAACCCGCGGTGATCGCCGCCACCAACGGCGGGAACTTCGAAACCCGCCCGGTCATCCAGGTCAACGGCCCGATCCAGAACCCCTCGCTCACGCTCGTGGACACCGGGCAGGTCGTCGCTTTCACCGGACTGCTGCTCGCCTCCGGGCAGCAGCTGCTCGTCGACTTCGACAAACGCCAAGCCACCCTCAATGGGGCGCTGGTGCCCGCGGACATCTCCTCCGCGTGGTGGGTGCTGGCGCCGGGCACCTCCACCATCCGGCTCGGCGGCATCGCCTCCTCCGGTTCCGGCATGACCGCCCAATGGCGCGACGCCTACATCTGACAGGAAAGGACCACCCATGGGCACCAGCGCCACGCTGCGCAACCCGCCGTGGCTCGACGGCATCACCTTCACCTCGCAGGACGCGCGCCTGGCGATCGTGGCCGCGCTGCTGGCGGCCGCCGGATCCTCCGGCACCACCGGGATCGCCGCGCGCGCCGGGGTGCGGCCCGGGGTCGGCTCGCCGCTGCTGGTGCAGGCCGCCTCCGGCATGAACATCACCGTCAACAACGGGTTCGCGTTCGTGCAGGGCTCCACCGCGCTGGACTCCGGGATCTACCCGGTGTGCCTGGACGCGGCCACGACGTTGACGGTGAGCACCGCCGACCCGTCCAACCCCCGGATCGACAACGTGTGCCTCACGCTGGTGGACAACGGGGACGCCACCAGCACGTTCGTCGTGCAGATCCAGGCCGGCACCCCCGCCGCATCCCCGGCCGCGCCGACCCTGCCCGGCAACTCGCTGCTGCTGGCCACGATCCAGGTCAACGCCGGCGCGTCGTCGATCACCGCCGGGAACATCACCGACCAGCGGATCTTCACCACCGGGCACGGCGGGATCCTGTACTGCACCTCCTCCGCGCAGTACCCCGGCGCGGGCCCGGAGCAGCAATACCTGCACGACGGCACCACGCACCGGCTGCGGCGCCTCAACGGCACCGGCGGCACCGTGCCGCCGAACGTCGCGCCGTTCGCGACCGTCGCCACGCAGGTCACCAGCCCCGTCACGTGCACCTCGAACGTCACCAAGCAGCTGGTGGCGCAGGTCACGGTGACCGTGGACGGCACCAGCCCGGTGCAGGTGACCGCATCCTGGTCGCACATCGTGGCCAACACCGCCCCGGTCGGGGACTCGTGCGTGATGCAGCTGTGGCGTGACACCACGCAGATCAAACAACTGACGACGGTGCGGGATCAAAGCACGCACACCACGATGGACGGTGCGACGCTCACCACGCAGGAAACCCCGGCGTCCGGGACGCACACCTACAGCCTCTATATGATCAACAGTTTCGCGGGTGACTCGTTCAGCATGTACGCGGCAGCGGGCGCCCCGATCGACCTGATCGTCGCCCCGGTGCCGCTGTGAGCCCGCGGTGACCGACTACCGGTATGTCTCCACCGACCTGGTCACGGGCAGGCTGCTGGCCGATGAGATCCCGCTGCACGTGCAGGGCTTCGCGCGGCAGATCGGGCAGGAGATGCCGCTGACCGGGTACCTGGATTTGACCGCGGGCAACGCGAAATACCTCGCGGCGTTGGAGACGCGCCGCACGATGCTGTGGGTGCTGGAGGACAACTACCCGGTGTGGTGCGGGGTGATCTGGGACGAGCCCACCCAGTCGATCCTGGACGGCAGATACCAGATCGGCGCGAAAACCCTCGAGTCGCTGTTCGCCCGCCGCCGCATCCGCGACAACCTGACCTACACCAACCTTGACTACTGCGACGTGTGGCGGGCGCTGCTGCGCTACGCCACCGACCCGGTGCTCAAGGGCAAACAGGCCGCGGTCGCCGGGCTGTCGATGCAGGACACACAGATCGGTTCGCAGGTCACCACCTCGTACGCGGCCGGGGACCTGAAGGACGTGGCCGGCGCCCTGGCCGACCTGGAGACCGCCGGGAACTTCGAGGCGACGTTCGAACCGATGCTGGACGGCTCCGGGAACCTCGCCGTCCTCGCCCGGCTCGCCGCCACCCTGGGGCAGCCGTATCAGCAGACCAACGTGCAGCTGGTGTTCCCCGGCAACCTGACCGACTACGGGTGGCCGCGCATGGGTTCGCAGGGCGCGAACATGGTGATCGCGACCGCGCCGACCTCCGGGATGGGTACCTGGACCTCCGGGTACAGCGCCGGGTACGGCGTGGATGAGGCGGACCTGGCCGCCGGGTATCCGCTGCTGGAGACCGCGGTGCAGTACAACGGGGCGGCGATCACCAGCCAGGCGCAGATCGACGCCTACGCCGACGGGTACCTGGGCATCACCGGGCACTCCCCGACGGTGCCGCCGATCGTGATTGACACCTCCTCGCCGTCGGCGCCGGCGATCCGGGCCCTGGGGCTCGGGGACCGGGCGGCGCTGCTGGCGACCTCGCCGCGGCACCCGGCGCGCGCGGACGGCTCCCCCGGGCTGCAGGCGGTGGTGCGCGTGATCGGCTGGCAGGTGGTGCCTCCGGACGACGGCCAGGACGGGAAGATCACGTTGACGGCGGGGGATGTGGCGGCATGACGCAGTATCCGACGCCGGTCGAGCAGGCGCTGCCGAAACTGATCCGCGACCTGAGGGCGCGGGTGACATCGCTTGAGCAGCGCACCAACGCGCTCGGTTCGGCGGCCGGCACCGGGGCGCTCTCCCTGCCCGCGGTCACGGTGACGGGGCCGAACGGGACGCTGACGCTGGCGCAGAACCCGTCGCTGCCTTCCCCCGGCACCAGCAGCCCGGCGCTGATCCTGAGCGACGGGCAGGGGTCCAGCGCGTACGCGCCGCAGCTGTACAGCCACGAGGTCACTGCGGGCAGTAATCAGCCGTTCGAGGAGCTGGTGGCGGCGGGCCCGCAGTCCTCGGCGGACACGCAACTGTCCGCGGCGAGCATGGTGCTGGACGGCGGGGGGACGGGGGTGAACGCGGCGCGCGGCGCGCTCAAGTGGGCGCAGAACGTGGGCGCCGCGGCGCTGGCCGCTGTGGGGTGGGATCAGTGGGGTGTCACCCTGGCGCAGCCCGCGTCCGGGTCGGCCGCCTCCGGTGGGGCGCAGGTGACCGGGTCGGCGGTGCAGAACGATGTCGCGCCGTCCGGTGGTTCCAGCGCGAAGTTCGTGCGCATGGGCGTGTTGTCCGGGACGACGGACGGATCGGGGAACCTGGCGGTCACCGGCCTGGCGCTGGGTTTCACCCCGTCCGGGGTGGTGGTGATGCGCAACGGCGGCACAGGGCCGGCCGCGGTGGCGTGCAAGTCGGCGTCGGGCCTGTCGTCGTCGGGGTTCTCAACCTATTGGGACAACGCCGGGGTGGCTTACGCATCCAGTGCGGTCGCGGGCTGGTTCATCGTGTTCGGCTGAGCGGGCGGCACGGTGATGGCTTCCTCGGTCGCGGCGCCGTGGTGGATGCGCCAGGCGCGCAGCACCGGCGCGGCTGGGTCTTTGAGCGACACGATCAGGTAGAGGGTCTGCGGGTCGGCGGCGTGCAGGATGTCCACGGCGGAGGGCCGCGCTTCGGTGGCGGTGTGGGAGTGCACGATCGCGAGGGGGTCTTCGCCGCGCTGGTCCATGTCCTGGTAGGCGGCGAGCTGTTGGGCGGGGTCGAACTGGTAGAGGTAGGGGCGTGCGGGCTCGTGGGCGGCGTTGCGCATGGGGATGTACCGGGTGGGGGTGTGGCTGCCGGGTGGTCCGGCGAGGATGCCGCAGGCTTCGTCGGGTTTCGCGGCGAGGGTGTGCGCGAGTATTTCGTGGCGCAGGGCCTGGGTGAGGGTCAGCACGGTGTTTCCGGGTCCGGGTAGACGATGCGGGTCGCGCCGCCGTGTCCGTTGATCGCGATTAGGTCGTCGAGGCTGTCCCAGTGGACGGTGGATGGCCGGGCGCCTCGCCAGCGGACGGTGATGGTGCCGTCGGGCCATTGCACGCCGTCGGCGACGTGCCCGGTGCCGGAGATCCCGCTCACGTCCACGTCCCGCTCGAGGCGGAACAACCGCGGCGCTGGTCCCCCGCTCATCGGGCGGTCGCGTGTTCGTCAAGGAATCGGGCGATCACTCGGTTGTGTCGGGCGTCCTGCAGAGCGTTGTGGTGCCCGTCGATCTGCGGTGGCATGTCGTCATCGCTTAGTCCGAGGCGCGCGGCTTCCTGCTTGAGGTCGTTGGTCCACATCGGGATGCCGTCGGGCAGGTCGATCATCCGGCCGAACAGCTGCGCTAGTACCACGTGGTCGTAGGCGCCGTACCAGGCCCACAGCTGCGGGCTCGGGTGGCTAAGGATGAATCTGCTCACGTCGTGGGCGATCTGCGCGCGGGTCGCCACCTCGTCGGCGCCCCAGTTGAACAGGCGCTTGACGTGTCGGTACGCGGATGCGCCTTCGCTCATGGACGCGAGGAGCATCATCCGGGCATCGCCGCGCACCTGGGGCAGCGACGGCCACACGTTGGCCATCAGCCAGTCGTTCTTGGCGAAGGCCTTGCGGTCGAACTCAGAGCTGACGGCGTAGTACTCGGCACCGGTTTCGGCGACGATGCCGATCGAGACGAGGTCGATCGTCTTGCCGTCTTCGATGAACTCGCAGTCGTAGAAGAGCCTTGTCATTGTTCGCGCTCGATCCTGCTCGGGCCGATCCGCTGGAACGTGACGACCAGATCGCGATGCCGCCGCGGCTCCAGCGGGCCGCGCACCACGAGCTTCGTGCCGTCGTCCGCCACCGACTCCACAAACGCCACATGCGACTGGCCGTCACCGGCCTGCACGTGCATCAGATCCCCTAGCCGCGGCGGCACATGCCCGCACGCGGTCTGGACTGGCCGGTCGATCACAAGAGTGTCCATGCCGCTAGTCGCCGATCCGATCGTGGAGCACGTGCTTGCCGTCGCTGTCCTTGCCGACGCTGACCCAGGCGTCGCCGACGCCGAGCTCCAGGCGCATATTCGGGGAGATCCGCACTCCGGTCTTCGCCTCGACCTCGTCCAGCAGCTCCAGCGCTTGGGCGAGTTGCCGCAACTCCTGCGGGCTCGCCACGATCGGCATGCTCACGGCTGCTCCGGTACGTGCGGCTGCTGCGGGTGCTCCAGCGCGTACGCGATCCGCGCGTCCTGGATCGCGTCCCAGTGCTGCGAGACCCACGCCCCGAACCCGGGATCCTCCAGGGACGGTGTGGCCTGCTGCGCGAGCGCCGCCAACCCCTCCAGCTCGCCGCGCACCGACCCCAGATCCGCGTTCAACACCGCGACCGCCTGCTGAGACTCCGCCAGCGCGCTCTGCGCGAACGCCAAATCGTGCGTAACCTCCGCGAGCCTGCTGCGATACCACTCCACGACGTTCGCCGCGTTCGCCCGCACCTGCTGCCCGCTCATGCCCGGCCCCTCCCCTGCGTGCTGTTCATCGCCGCCATGGCCTGCGCCGCGGCCTGCCCCATCGCCGTGCGCCGCCGCGCATCCTGCGCGAGGCTCAGGATCGCCCGATTCCAGTCCCGGACGCGGTGCTGCGGGATCAGGATCCCGGTGACGCCGTCCACGATCAGGCCGCGCAGCGGCCACCGCGCGGTCGCGATGACGGGAACGCCGGCGCGCATGACCGCGGTGGCGCGTTTCGCCAGAGCCGCGCCGTCCACCGGGGGCCGGATCAACGGGGCGAGCATGATGTGGAAGTCGCGTGCGGCACCGGGCGGGCTGATGCGCCAGCGGCCTTCGAGCCGCCACAGCGGTTCGTCGGCGGCGCCGGGGTAGCCGATGGTGTGCACGCTGATCGCGGGTTCGGCGAGGGCGGCGCGCAGGATCTCGTCCTGGATGGAGGTCAGGTGCGGGGCGTCGGCGGGGGCGCCTTCCCAGCCGACGATCACGTCCACGCGTTGCCTTTCCGGTGGTCTCGGCCCGAGATGCTGAGTGATTGTAACCTTTCCGTGGGTTAAGCATCAGGAGGCCGTCATGGCGTGGCTCGCGCACATCCTCGGCATCGACAACGTCTCCGGGGCCTGGTACGCGTTCTGGTCGGGCTTCGGGTCCGACCTCGGTGAGGTCGCGATCGTCGGGAGCCTGTTGGCGGCGTACCGGCGGCATACCTGCCATGTCGATAGCCCGCGGTTCTGCTGGCGCCCCGGGGTGCATCCCGTGGAGGGAACGCCGTACAAGGTGTGCAAGCGGCATCATCCGCGCGTTCCGGACGCCGTATCCGCGCATCACATCGCTCAGGCACATCAACAGGCGAGCGCTGATTCCTAGCGGCTGGGTGCAGGAACACGAGCGGCGAGTACCATCGCCTCAGCACTAGTTACAGTCCCTCACAATCAGGAGCACCGCATGTCTCTGGGTGAACTTCTCGCGGACGCTAAGGACGCGATCTCCCGGCTGCTCACGCACGCCGACCCGCAGGTGACCGCGATCGCCCAGGAGGTGCACGACAAGGTCGGCGCCGCGCTGGAGCAGGCCGGTGCGGACGCCGCGGCGCTGGGGCACGAGGCGGTCGCGGACGCCGAGCAGCTCGGGCGCGAGGGTTCCGCCGCGGTCGCGCCGCTCGTGACGGAGGCCGAGCACGACGTGCAGGAGCTCGGCGGCGAGGCCGTGCATGACGCGGAGAGCATCGCGCAGTCGGCGGCCTCACCGCAGCAGGCCGCGGCCACCGAGCCCGCCCCCGCGCCGACCCCGGAGGCGCCGGCCGAGGGCGCCGCTCCCGAGGCCGAGCCGTCCGCGCCGACCGCATAACGGCGGCAGCGCCACACATCTGTACGGGCCACCGCCACCATCCCCGGGCGGTGGCCCGTCACATACCCCCGGAAGGAGCCGCCGGTGAGCAGGAGCATGTATGACGGCGTGGACGCCTCGAGGCTGCCCGCCGGCGCGCAGCTCGTCGCCGGCTACGTCGACGGCCTCTACGCGTGGTCCGACGCGGACTGGGCGAGGTTCCCGAACTCGGTGAAGGTCCGCATCGCCTGCTTCGCCGACACCGACGACGGCGAGGTCCTGGACGTCGAACCCGGCAACGCCACCCCGGCCGAATCAGTGGACTGGGTTCTGATGCGGCGGCGCGCCGGAGCGGACCCGACCGTGTACATGAACACGTCCACCTGGCCCACCGTGCGTTCCGCGTTCGCCGCGCGGAACGTGGCCGAACCGCACTACTGGGTCGCGCAGTACGACGGCGTCGCCACGCTGCCCGCCGGGGCGCACGCCAAGCAGTACTACAACAACGACCAGGCCGGATACGACCTGTCCGTGGTCGCGGACTACTGGCCCGGCATCGACCGCGCACCCGCCGGGGGCGCCGCTGTGAACCTGACCCCCGCGGACACGCGCAGGAGGAACGACATGCACGTCGACCTGAAGCCGAACACCCCCGTGGTGTTCACCAACCCGGCCGCCGCGCTCGGCGGCACCTCCACGCTGCTGCTCGCCTCCGACTTCGGCGACGCGACCGTGCGGGTGGCCACGTTCAGTTTCAAGACCGCGAGTTGGACGGTCGTGAACCACGTGATCGGCAGCAAGGGCGGCGCGTTCAGCATGCCGATGCCGCCGGATACCAACAAGGTCAGTGTGGTGTTGCAGACCGATGGTGTGCCCGTCGGCCTGGACGTGCTGGCCTGACATGGCCACCGTCGCGGGAGACAGCCGCGGCCCGGTGCGCCAAGCGATCGACCAGGAAGCAGCGCACTACCACCCGTGGGCGCAACTGGCCTGGTTCCTCACCTTATTCACGGGTGCGCTGATCATGCAGCTGTTCGGCGGTGCACACGTGGCCGGGTGGGCGGATCTGCGTTCCCTTTTAGTGAGCTGCGCCGGGATCGCGTGGAAGCAGTGGCGCAAGACCCTACCGGTGAAAACTGCGCAGCGCGTCGCGACAGAACACGAACAGGCCTGCGCCGGGCGTGATCCAGCAAACCCAGCAACACCGTAAAAGGAGCCCGGTGAATGGCGACCCGCCGCGCAACCTCACTCTGGCCGAACTGTGGCGGATGCTTCAAGCCCTCACCGAACGCCTCCAGAAAGCCGAGGACGCGATCGAAGAACTGGAGAAACGCGGCCGCTGGACGCGCGCCGAGGTCATGCAGTTCGTATCGGTGGCGATCGCGGCGCTGGTAGTGGTGTGGAGCGTGTACACGGCGACGAAGGGTGCGAAGTGAGCGGGCCGGGTCTGACGCGTAGTCGGCGGCGCTGGCGCGCGGCTGGTGTGGTGCTGCTGGTGGTGGTCGCCGGGTACGCGGTGTGGGGTATCCGGCAGTTGCAGGAGGCGAACGCGTCGCGGGACCGGGCGATCAGTGCTCTGTCGGTGCAGGTGGAGGCCTACCGGTCGCAGGCGGCTCAGCATGGGTTGCCGACGGGGCCGCCTCCGGTGCAGATCGTGCAGGGCGCGACGGGCGCGGCGGGTCCGCAGGGCGTGGCGGGGGCGCCGGGGATGCCGGGAGCCGCGGGCAGTCCTGGGCCGCGTGGCGAAACCGGTCCGGCCGGCAGTCCAGGTCCGGTCGGGCCAAGCGGCCCCGCTGGCGCTGCCGGTCCAGCCGGACCGGCCGGTGCGCAAGGCGAACCCGGGCCGGTGGGACCTCAAGGCGAGCCGGGCCCCGCTGGCCCGAGCGGCCCACCGGGGCCTGCCTGCCCGGACGGGTACAGCCAGCAACCGGAGAAGATCAACGGGCATGAGGCGCTGGTGTGCGAGGTGACACCGTCGCCGTCGCCCACCGGATCAGCCAGCGCTTCCGCGTCGCCGCCGTCCGCGTCTCCGACTCCTGTGCTGTCGACACCGGCACCGTCGGCCCAGCGCCGCGCGGCCGCACAACCGAGCCCGGCAGCCGTGATGGCGCGCAGTGCGCGCGTGGACATGGCCCCGGCCGCCGACGTGACGCCCACTTGCCCTGCCCCGGGTGCGCCGTCGCCGTCCACGCCGTCAGGTCCCGGGCCGCTCGCGCCGCTGAGCCTGTCGGATCCCGCGGCCCGGGTGCGGCGGATCGTGCCGGGGCCGGGTCAGCCGGTGTGGCCCACGGCGGCGTAGGCCAGGCCGTTCTTCGCGGCACGGCCTTCGTTCATCAGCTGCACGAGGGTCGCGCCGAGCAGGGTGCCGGTGATGCCAGTGTCTCTGGCGATGGTTTTGGAGTCGCTGGCGCCGTGGGCGCGCAGGTAGGCGAGGATCACTTGGTCGGGGCTCAGGTCGGCCTCGTCCTCGGCGTCGGCTTCGGCAGGCTCGTCGGCGGTGGCCGGTCCGGGCAGGCTGGTGACGAAGCCCTCGTCCTGCGGGGTCGTGACGTGCTCCAGGAGCGTCTGCTCGTCGTAGACCGTGCCCAGCAGGGTGTGCGCGGCGCCGGCGCTGCTGGTCATGCCGAGGGCGGCCGCGAGCCGCTGGACGTCGACCGGCCCGTCTACGGAGAGCACGACGTACGGGGTGCCGTCGACTTTGAGGAAGCCCTGGATTTTGGTGAGGGTCGCCATTTCGCGCTTGTGTTGCGCGGTCGGCGCGGCCGGGGCCTGTTCGGTCTCAGCCGTCGGGGTGGTGGTCACGGTGGCTCCCGGCGGTATCGGTGGGACGAAAAACGGCCCCGGCCACGTGGGGCGGCCGGGGCCGTGTGCGCGAGGCGAAGTTGCTGTGGGATCCGGGTCCGCAATGGCCCCGCGTCGCGCCTGTTGAGGATATCGCGTGCGGCGTGGGCGAGCCCCGTACGCCGGGGGGAAGGACGTGACGGGGCTCGCGATCCGGATCCAGGACCCACGGTAGCGGGCACAGCGCCGCCAGATGGAGCAGTTGAGCGCGGCGCCTACAGATACTGCCCAGTACCCCGCTCGGCGTCAGGCTCCGGTTCCCGGGAACCGACGCCCCACGCCGGGGCGAGCAGTGCCGCCGTGGCCGGGTCGTTGCCCAGCGCGGCGCGGGCCTCCGGACCCAGCTGCAGCAGCTCGCGTAGCGACGCGCCGATCGCCGGGCCGGTCCAGCGGGCCCCGGCCTGCTGCGCGTATGGGTCGTAGCCCAGGGCCATCGCGGTCTGCGCGCGCAGTGCCTCGCGCTGGGTGCGGGCGTTCTCTTTGATCCGGGTGCGTTCGATCGCGGCGTCGGCCCGCACTTGTTCGACAGTGATCGTGGTCGCGGCCTCGATCTGTTTGTGGCTCAAATCGGCGGCCCGCTGTGCCCGGCGTTCGGCGTCGCCGCGGCCGAGCAGGTGCCGCACGGATCCGGCGACCACGGCGGCGACCACGGCCCAGCCGACACGCAGCCACGGGTTGGTGGTGTACGCGCCGATCCCGAATTCGACGGCGCCGGCGGTCACGCCGAGGCAGGTGGCGGCGAGCCCCGGGTGGCGGCGCACCAGCACACCGCAGGCGCAGCTGGCGCCGGCAACCAGTCCCGCGATCACGGCGTCGCCTGCTGAGTGCGCGGCTCCGCCGGCGGATGCGCTGAAGGATGCCGCGAGGATGGCGGCGGGAGCGATCGAGGGTGGCCCGGCGGCGCGCAGGGCACGCCACAGCCAGCCGCCTGCGGGTTGAGCCGCGCCCTGAGCAACTGGATAGGTTCCGTCGTGATGCTGGTACGAGCTCGGCGCCCACGGTGCCTCGTACGGCGCGGGCAGCCGGCTGCCAGGGGTGTGGTTCATGCTGCTGCTCCGTCCAGGACAGTGGCGCCGTTTCGCTGCGCGGCCGGGGCGAGGTATTTCGCCAGGGTCCAGCGGCCGGTGCCGGGTTCCTGGACGGCGCCGTTGCGCTGTAGGGCGTTTATCACGGCCGTGTCGGTGGCGCCGACCGCGGCGGCGATGTCGCATACGCGTTGCGGGTCGCCGGTGAACTCGAGGAACTGCTCCACGCGCGGCCAGGTCTCGCCGCGGGCCGGCTTGGTCTTCACGGTGATCGGCGTTGCCGATGCGTTTGCCGCAGGGGCGGCGTGCTCCGGTGCTGGTTGCGGTGCCGCGGCGCGGGTGTTCGCGGCGACCAGCGCGGGGTCGCGCAGCTGCCGGGCGAACAGTTCGCGCAGCGCGGCCGCCTGCTCGACGTGCGCCGAGCGGCCCGTGGCCAGCCAGCGGGCATCGGACTGCACGAAACGGATCGGCTGCCCGACCTCATCGCCGCCCGACGCCCGATAACCCAGGCCGCCGGTCGGCGAGCCGTCCGCGAAATGCGCCTGCAGTCCGCGCGGATCCACCCCGGCCACGCCGGGCGCCATGTTCAGCTTCGTCGCCAGACTCCCGCCACGCAGCAGGAACTTGTCCCCGGACACCAGGGCGTCGCGCAGCGTGTGGCTCGTGAGCACGTCCTCCGCGACCGAGATCGACAGGACGGTCAGGCGCACTGCCGCCTTACGGCCGCCCTCGGCGAGCTCCTCCAGCAGCCCGAGGATCTTCTTGTCGCGGCGCATCAGCGTCGGGACCTCGTCGATGTACCCGGACACCAGCGGCCGCTCAAAGGTGGGCCGGATCAGGTCGATGCCCTCGGCGGCCATCTGCCCGACCCGGGTGCGCAGCACCTGCACCATCGCCTCGAGGCTCAGGCGGATCTGCACGTACAGGTCCTCGATCGGCAGCGGGCGCGCGAACAGGTCGAGCTTGTCCAGCCACCCGGCGTAGGAGGCGCCGGCGTGCGGGTCGAGCACCCACGGCGCCACCACGGGACGCCCGTGCTCGTCCGTGGTGTGCATGTCCAGGGTCAGCAGGGTGCGCGCGAGCTGGCTCTTGCCCGAGCCGGTCGAGCCGACGGCGACACGGTGTGGTGAGCCGAATCCGTCGATCCACACCCGGTAGGGCTGGTATTCGCCGGTGACGGTGCGGGCTAGCTGCGGGTGGGTGAACGAACCGGGCTGCGCGACGCGCTCGAGGCGGGCGGTGGCCTGCAGCGGGTTGCGTTCGAACACGTACAGGCGGGCGGTGCCGTCCGGGCGTGGCTGCGCGATGACGTTCGCCGGGTGGATCGCGGCGCGGCCGTCGCCGACGCCGGTGTACGCCTGCGCGATCAGATCGGTGTGCTCGATCAGCATCGCGGGCCGCTGCCGCACGGGCCCCTTGCCGAGGTTGAAGCGCACGGTGGCGGCGAACGCGAACCCGCCGGTGTCACTGAGCCGCTCGATCTGGTCGAGGGCGGTGCGGGGGAACTGGCCGCCCTCGCAGGCGAAACCCTCCTCCCACACATCCGCGATCAGGCGGGTGAACGCGTCGCGCGGATCGGCTGGGTCTTGCTGCTCGCCAGCAGACGGCTGGGTTTCGGCCGCGGCCGGGGCTGCGGGCGCTGCGGGCACGAGGCGGCGCAGCCACCAGGCGAGCGACAGCGGCGCGGTCAGCGTCCCGAACAGGATCAGCATGCTCTCGTGCAGCGGAGAGACCGCGCTGGCGCACGCGAGATACGTGATGGAGGAGGACGCGAGCGCGGCCTGATAGAGGCGGTGCGCGTTGGCCAGCGGGCGGCCGTTGCGTTTGCGCCACAGCCGGTGCGCGGCGTGCCCGCCGAGCGCCGCCGCCGTGGCGGCGCCCAAACCGAGCGCGTCGGTGACCCCGGTGACGCGGTGTGCTTCGCATCCGGCGGCGAACAGCACAGCCGCGCCGGTGACGGGCGCGTAGGCGGCGCGGTGACGCCAGTAGTGGCGTGCGGCCTTCCCGGGCGCGGTGTCGGCGAACTTCACCGGCGCTGCGGCCGGTGCCGGCAGCACGGGAAGGTTCTGGCTCGGGCGGCCCATGATCCTGGCTCCTTCTAGTGGTGCGGTCGGTCGGATGCGGATGGTTAGGCCAGCAGGAAGTCGTGGTCAGCCGAGCCGTGCCCGACGCGCGCCGTCTCGTCGCGGAACCCGCCCTGGTGGTTGGCGAGCGTCGCGCGCACCTGCCCGGCGACCTGCGCTGCGTTCTCCGCGTCACCCTGCACGCCCGGCATGAGCGCAGCCAGGGACGCTTCCATCTGCGCGATCTGGTCGCTCAGTTGCGCGGCCTGCGCGGCCTTGGCGGCCATCGCCTGGTAGACCTGCACGCTGTCGGCCATGGCGCCGACGGAGGCCTGGTCCACGCCGCGTTCGGCGGCGTTCTGGGTGCTGGCGGCCCACGCCGCGGCGGCCTGCCGGGCGGACGCGGCCAGCGCGTCGAGTGCCTGCGCGCGGGCGCCGGCGGAGGCGGCGCGGTTGGTGGCGATCGCGGCGTGCTGCCCGGCCTGACCGCTGATCTGGGTGGCGGCCTCGGCGCTACCGGAGGCGGCGGTCATGACTTGGCTGTAGGTCTCGGCAGCGGCGGGGGCGAGTTCATTGGCCATGGTTGTTCCGATCTGTGCGATGGGGATGTTCGTGGTGGGGATGCCGCGCGGTGCGCGCGGGAAAATGCCGTCGATAGTCGGGTCGTGAACAACCTCGGCGTCGGCGACATCCGCGGGTTCGGCGCGAGCCGTGGGGGCATCGGCAGCGTCGTCGACGATCTCGCCGTCCGCCGTGTCGCCGTCCTTCCAGTCGGCGGCGCGCGGCGGGGCACCTCCCGCCGGGCCGGGACCCGGCCGGGAGCCACCGAACCGGCGTCCGGCTCGATCGAACGGGCCGCGCGGCCACGATCCGGTAAAGCCGCCGCGGGTGCGGTCACCGGCCGGGCCGCTCGCCGCGTCAGGCTCGTCGCCGCTACTCGTCGGCCGTGTGCCTTCGCGCGGGGCGCCCGGTTCGCGAGCGGGCCCGCCCAGGGCGCCGCGTGCGGCGCGCTTGGCCAGGTGCCAGCCGTCCACACCGGCCGCCCAACCGAACCCGGCGCCCAGCGCCAGGGCCCAGCCGATGCCCCGCGCGCCGAGATCCGCGAGCACCGATCCGGCGCCCGGGCCGCCCGGTTGCGCGGGGAACGCGTGGCGCAGCGCAGCGGCGATGCGCTGCGCTGACGCGGGCACCCGCTCGCTGAGCATCTCCCGCCCGTGCCGGACGACGGCGACCAACGACCAGATGATCACCGCGCCGAGTAGCACGCCCCACGCCTGCGCCGCATTGGTCACCATCGCTGGCTCACCCGAGCCCGAACCAAGAGCCGACCAGATGCCCGATCTCCGCCGCGAGCGCGGCGAACGGCACCGCAGCCATCGCTCCGGCCGGTCCGGGCAGCGTGACGGTCAGCGGGCCGACGCCGATCGCGCCGTACTTCTCGAAGCGGTGCTCGATCCACTGCCAGGACTTGCCGCCGGAGCGGCCCGCGGCGGCGCCTGGCCCGGCGGTGATGGCCGCGGGCCCGCTGCCGGCGCCGGTCCGCGAGCGGGCGGCCCGACGGCCTTGGACCGCGTCCCACAGGTGCAGGGCCGCCCACAGCAGCAGCGGGATCTCGATCAACGTCAGGATGCCGACGCTCGAGGGCCAGTTCGACGTGAGCTGCGTGGCGCGCGCCGCGTCGCGCAGCAGGCCCGCGGACCAGGTGTTGATGCCCTGCAGCAGGCGCGCGCCGGGAGACGCGAACAGGATCGTCGCGCCGGCCGCCATGAGGATCTTGGCGAGCAGGTCGAGGATGCGGTGGCGGTGGGCGAGCTTGTGGTGCGCGAACCACGCGATCGCCAGGGTGATAGCGCCGACCGCCGCGGAGACGGCGGCGGTTCCGGCGGACAGTGCGAGGGTGGCGCTCTGCGCGAGCGCTTGCGGGTGCATCAGGGGGCTCCGTTTCCGTTTTGACGTGAGTGGATCAGTGCTCTAATCTCGCGCGCGCGGGCGCGCGCCCGCGTGTAGGACCCGTTTTCGGGCCCGGGGCGGGTGTGAGCGGGGTTGTGAGTTCACGTGCCGTACCTCGCGATCACGGCGTCGAGTGCCTTGGTGGCGGCGGTCAGTGCCCGCTCGTTGTCCAGGGCGCGCACCTGGTCGGCGGCGACTTCGAACAGGGCGCGGGGGCTGTTGGCGGCGCGGTGGCGGCGGTCGGCGTAGAACGCGGCTCGGCGTGCGGCGCGGCGTTCGGATTTGCGCGGCCGGGCGCCCGCGGTGGGCGCCGGCTCGTCGTGGGTCGTCGAAGAGCGGCTCGCCGGGGTGGGCGACTCGACGCGTTGCGCGTCGGGTGATTCGCCGAGCCACTGCAACGCCCGCCGCGCCGCGGGTTTACGCGCCGTCATGAGGCACGCTCCTGCGGGGTGTCATCCGCGTTGCCGCGGCCGCCGCTCTTGCTGCGTCGGCTGCGTGTCACGCGCACGTAGACCTTGTCAACGGTGACACCCCGTGCGGCGAGTAGCGCTACGGCGTGTGAGGCGACACGCCCGGGTAGCAGGTCGTCGAGCCGCCGCACGGCTTCGGCCTGTGTCATCTCGTGCCACGCCGGGGGCCCGGCGGCGTCGAGGACGCGCAGGTCGGCTTCGAGATCGGCGTGCGGCAGGGGTGTCGCTGCGCCCGCGGTCAGGGGCGTCACGGTGGGGCGTGTCGCGCGGGGACGGCGGGGTGTCGCGGGAGTGTCGGTGCTACGTGCAGGGCGCGCCGGGGTATCGGCGCCTGCCGTCTCGCCCGTGGCGGTGGGCGTGTCAGTCGCAGGGGTATCGCCGCTACGCGTCGCGGCGACCGCGGCGGGGGTGTCGCTTTCGCCGAGGGCGATGGAGAGACGTGTCGCGGCCGATACGTGCCAGCGCCAGGCGCGGCCGTGTGTATCGCGCAGCGCGGCGATGCGGCCGAGACGTACACGTTCCATCGCGAGGGCGGTGCTGTAGGAGTTCTGGTGCCACAGGATCATGCGCCGCCACAGCTTCAGGGTCGGCCACGGCGAAAGCAGCCAGCGCGCCGCCGGGATCGGCTCGCGCAGGCTGCCGCCGTGCCGCAGCGCGGTGCGCCGCACGACGTGCCGCATGAGTTCGACGAACATCACCCACACGCTGGGCATCAGGACGTGCGCGACGCGGCCGGTGAGGTCTCCGCCGGCGGCGTAGTTGAGCCACACGGTCCCGAAGGTGGCGCCGTACACGGTCCAGCGCGCGAGCGGGTGGCTCATGCCGAGCCGGTTGAGGACGAGGTCGACGCCGGAGAACACCAGGACGGTCAGGTCGACGACGAGCGGGACAAGCCACGCCCAGCGGGGCCCGAAGCTGGGGGTCATACGCACGGAGACGGCGTGGAAGGACAGGGCCATGCCGGCGACGGCGATGAGGGCGGCGAGGACGCCGATGACGACGGTGACGGTGAGCCAGCCGGGGCCGAGCGGTTCGGGCGTGGGGTCCGGGCCGTTGGGGTCGCGCTGGGTGGTCATGGTCGCCTCGCTGGTGGTGGTCATCGGTCTCGCCTCCTTCGGAACTGGGGGTCAGATGGCGCGGTAGCGGTCGGTTTGCCCGGGCCAGGGGATGCCGTCCAGGGCGCGGGTCAGGGCTAGTGGTGCGGCGACCGGGAAGCGGCGGCCTCGATCACGTCCAGGTCGGCGCCGGACACCTGCGCGAGCCCGGCATGGACGAGCCACAGCACCCACACCGGTTCGATCCCGGGCGTGTCGGCGCTGCCGTGGGCGTAGGCGACGGTACGGGTGACCAGGTCGGTGATCTGGGTGGCGGTGAGCCAGCGGGCGTTGCGGGTTTCGCGCGCGCTGGGGCTCAGCTGCCCAGTGGCGCTGGCGGTGTACACGCTCCAGTGGTGGCCGATGCCTGCGGGCCCGGCGGGGCGGCGGCAGACGTTGGGGCGCCATCCTCCGGTCACGAGGGTGAGCGGTCCGACGGTAAGGCCGGTTTCCTCGGCGGCTTCTGCTGCGGCGCCCTGTTCGGGGGTGCCGTGGGTGTCGATGTGTCCGGCGGCGGGGGCGGTGCCGGGGGGCGGGGTGTTGCGGTCGAACATGAGCCAGGTGCCGGTTTCGGGGTTGTGGATGAGGATCCCGACGCTGGTGTTGTCGCAGTGCGGGGTGATCGCGAGGATGCGGGCGGCGTCGAGGACGCGGGTGTGGCTGGGGCCGTGGGGGGTGAGGCGTGCGGGGATGAGTAGGTGGAGTCCGGGCGTGGGGTTGGTGGTCAGTTCGCGTAGGGCGTCGAGTTCGTCGGGTGTGACGCTGGCTGTGAGGGTTTGGGGATGGGGGTTGTCGGTTTGGTAGGTGATGTCGGCGGTGAGGGTGGCGGTCATGGTGGGGGTCATGGTGGGGGTCTCGTTTTCGTTGCGGTCGGGGCTGGCTCTCCGCCGGGGCACGTCCGGGGCACGTCCCGCGTGGGGGCGTGCCCTGGCGGAGGGTCAGAGCGTCGGGTAGTGCGGGACGGGTTCGGTCAGGTAGCCGGGCAGGTCCGGGTCGCCGAGCGGGATGGTGGCGATGACCGTGTGCCAGTCGCCGCGCGTGGTCTCGGTCAGTGAACTGGCCAGGACGGCGATGATGAGCAGGCCGCGGCCGTGTTCGTCGGTTTCGTAGGGGTCTTCGTTGTCGGCGGGAGTTTTGCCGGGCCGGTCGGTGACGGTGAGGGTGAGCAGGTCGCCGGGCAGGTGTGCAGTAATGGCGAGCGGGGGTAGGGCGTGGGTGAGGGCGTTGGTGAAGAGTTCGGAGAGGACGAGGACGGCACCGTCGGCGGTGTCGCCTTGGTAGCCGCGGCGGGTCAGATAGTCCGACAGCCAGGTGCGGGCGTGGGCGACGGTGGTTTTGTTCGGGTGGGCATAGGTGACGGCGTGGGTTGCCTGCTCGATCGTCGCGGCGGTCATCGGTCCACTCCCGTGTGCTGCTGTGCGGCGCGCGTTGGTGTGTGTCACGCGGCACCGTCCAGGTGCGGCAGGTGGTCGAGGGCGTCGAGGGCGCTGACGGCCTGCTGGTCGTGTTCGGGGGTGTCGTTGAGGGCTTGGGTGGCCCATGCGGCGGCGGCGCGCCAGATGTCGGCGAGTACGTCCGTGGGGCGGCGGCCGGCGGCGAGTTGGTCGAGGCCGATTTCGACGGCGTCGTCCATGGCTTCGAGCTGTTCGAGGATCGCGCCGCGCGGCGCGGTCGAGGTGTGCCGGTGGCCGGTGGGGAATTCCAGCACGACGCTCACGAGGCCACCTGCCCGCTGTTCGCCGCGTCGGCGGCGGTGTCCCACAGATCGAGCAGCGTGTCGCGCACGGTGCCGCGGGCGTTTTCGTGCAGGGCGAGCGCGGTCATGAGCGCCGTGGTGGCCTGCTCGACGAGCTCGTGGGTGTCGGTGGGCTGGCCGTTCACAGACGGCGGGTCGATGCGCGGGGTGCCGGCGGTGACCCCACCCAGGTCGCTGAACTTCTCGATCTCGAGGGCGGCCTCGGACGCCATGAACTCGGCATACTTGGCCGCAGTCGTGCCGGCCGGGACCTCGAACGTGACGGGCAGGTGCAGGACGGTGCGGGCAGTGTCGCTCATCAGGCGCCCGCGGTTTCCGCGGTACCCGCGAGGGCCTGCAGCTCGTAGTAGCGGGCGAGGTCCAGGTCGCCGTGCAGCAGCGCGTCGGTGGCCAGCAGCGCCATCGCCATCGGCTTGATCTGGTCCGGCTCCAGGGACATCCCGAACCCGGCCATGACGGTGAGCTGGGTGTTGCCCTTGTGCCGCTGCAGGGAGAAGACGGCCTCGGTCACGGCGTCTTCGTGGGGTCCGCGGTCGCCGAAGTTCAGGCGGATCGGGGTGTTGTAGCAGGAGCCGGCACCGGGTTCGTCGGGGTCCTCGTAGTGCTCGGCGGGGCTGCACCACGCGGCGTGGTTGTCGGCCGGCTGGGGTACGGTGGTGGTCATTGATCCGGTTCCTCTCGCGTGGTGGCGGATCGCGGGCCCGGCGGTGAAGGCGTCACCGCCGGGCTTCGGCCTGCTCGGGGATGGTGCTGGTCGGACTGGGCGCCCAGCGGCCGTGCGTGGAGGGGGCGGCCGCCGGGCTTCCGGCCCGGTCAGGACGTGCTGATCTCATTGCGCACGGCGTTATAGACCAGGTCCATGTCGCCGTCGTTCAGGTCGATGCCGTTGTCGGCGCAGTAGTCCTCGATCCACTGGGTGATCGAGGCGCCGTCGGGGTGGGGACCGTGCTCGTCAAGCAGCCCGGGGGTGACCTGCTTGGCGAGGTCGGCGGCTTCGATGGCGTCCATCGGTTCGGGTTCCTTCCTGCTGGCTGGTGCGGGGTGGCTGCCGCCCGCGGCTGGAGTGCGGCCAGGCCGCGGGCGGCGGCTCGGGGTTACCGCGGGACGCCGTCGGGCCAGATCAGCGCGGTCAGGCGCGCCGAGTCCTGCGCTTGGTCTGGGGAGGGCTCTCCTGCCGCGTTGGTGTGGTTGTTGAGCCGGTTGCGCAGGGACTCGGCTTGGGTTTCGAGCGTGACGCGTTCTGCGGGGGTCAGGGGTCTGGGCATGTCGGTCTCCTTGTTTGGCCGGTTTCGGGCGGCGCTCGTGGGCGGCTAAGCCGCAGCGGGGGTGGCGCCAATCGCGTTGCGAGCCATGTACGCCTCGACGGATGAGCGGGTTACGCGGATGCGGGTCTTAGTCGGCCCGACGCGAAACGCCTCGAACTCCCCTGCCGCGATCTCCCGCAGGATCGTCGCCTTACTCACGCCGACGATGCCGGCGACCTGCGCGGGCGTCAGCTTGTCGGTGCCCTCGGTGGTCTGCATCGGTCGGCTCCTAGCTGGTGCGTTACTTCCAACGCCTCAACCGTAGCGCTATGGTGCTATGGCGTCAATGACGCTAGGCTGAATCAGGCAAAGAAAAAGCCCCGGAGTCAGCCGGGGCCGCTGGCGAGGAGGTGTCAGGCGTCGTGAACCGGAAGGTCATACTCCAGCTCGTAGCGCTCGGCACTGAACACGATGTCCAGCGCCTCAACCGGATGCCCATCGTCAGTCCACGTCACGCGCAGGGTGCGCAGAACCGGGACACCCGACGGAATCCGCAGTGTCTCCACCTCGAACGAAGTGGGCATTCTGCCCGTCACCCATTCGCGACAGGCCCGCGGCGGGTAGCCCAGCCGCTTCAGCACCGTGGGCGTCGCACCCTTGAGCTTCGCTCTGAAGGCGAGTGGCGTGTCGAATGCGACGTCCAACGGGAAGTACGAGGTCGCGATCTCCAGCGGATCACCGTTCGCGTTGCGCATGACGCGCCGCCGCATCACGACCTGCTCGTCGGGTTCGACCTCCAGCTTCAAAGCCACTTCATCAGGAGGCGTCACGACATCAACCTCTGGCGGGTCAGAGCGGCCGTGTGGCGGTTTGGTGCCTTCGGCGACCGGCGATACGAAGTCTGCCGATCGGCTGATCTCGCGCTTCACCTGCCGCACGTAGACACCCTTGCCAGGCGCGGATTCCACCAGGCCGGCCGCCTTGAGTGCGCGCACCGCCTTCTGGACCGTCGTGGCCGCCACATGATGCTGAGCGGCCAACGCCGTCACCGAGGGGATCGCGGCGCCTGGTGGGATCTCGCCGTTCTCGATCTTCTTCCGAAGATCCGTCACGATCCGGATGTACGCCGGTTCGCCACTCCACTCGGTCATGGGCGGCCTCACTCCCTGTCGGCGTCTAAGCGCTACAGCACCAAAGATGCTCTAGCGCTATACGCTACACAGTGTGTAGGGCGTCCCGTCAATGCGACCCGATATCCGCTACCTGCGGCTTTCGTGGCAACGACAGAGCAACTATGCGGCTTTCCCGTGGCTGCCGCGGTGCAACTGCGTATCCGACGTGTGCGCCGCCAAATCAGCCTTAATCGCCTGAACCACCCGCTGCACATCCTCAATCCGCGATGTCAACCGCGCCTCGGCCCGACCCACCTCACCGGTCACAAACTCCGGCAAAGCAGCGATCGCCTGCTGCTGCTGATGCACGATCCCCGAGATCGCCTCAAGGGTCTGCGTGGTCTCCGTGTGCCGAGATTCGGCCAGCTCAACATATGCGTGGAAGTCCAGCCTCAGCGTGCCCAGATCAGACTTGATCCCGGCGACGTCATCACGCACCGCGTTCTGGCCAGCCGCAAGAGCAGCGATCGCCGCACCATGCTCACCCTGCACACGAGCCACCGCGCCGATCGCATCCAACACGTCACGCAGCGTCGGCTCGCCAGCGGGCTGAGGGCTCGTCATGACACCACCGTACCGGGCGGCGCTGCACGCATAAAGCGACTCTCCGGAAACGCATCAGCACGCGGCTTGATCAGCAAAGACGCACGGAAACGAGAAACGCTTCAATGCGTCATTATTGAGGGGCACTCACTACCCCAAGCAAAAGGAAAGGCCGGTTCCCGGGGAAGGAACCGGCCCCCACGATCAGCGAGTTGGCCGCTCGCCAGACCACTTGCGCTAAGGAGTCGCGACACCCGATGGACAACACGATCAACTCATCCACAAAGCAGTCGCACTCATGACGATAACGCATCTCGCCGACAGCCGCCGCCGACCACCACGCGGTGCCTCGTGAGCCACGAAGCCATCGACTGGGCCATCAAGCAGGACGCACGCGGCAACGCCCCCCGGAAGCTGATCCTCATCCTCCTCGCCAACCGCGCCGACGACGCATGGGTCTGCTGGCCAAGCAACCGCCTGATCGCCGAGGAGTCCGGGCTGAGCATCCGACAAGTCGTCCGACACATCGCATCACTCGAACAGGACGGCCTGATCCGGCGCGTGCCCTGGGAACGGGCAGATGGCGGCCAAGGCGCGAACGTCTTCGCGCTCGGCCCAACAGCCACCGATGCCCCCGTGTCATGTACGACACGGGGAGGGGGTCATGTACGACATGGGGGGTGGGTCACTGATGACACCCCCCGGGTGTCATACACGACACCCCTAGAACCCAAAGAAGAAACCACAAAGAACCCTCACTCATCCGGCCCGCGCGAAGAATCGCGGGGCCGCTCGCTCGCTGACGCGAACGAGACGCACACGCCGCACCAGCCAACCGAACGCGAACTCTGGCAAGCGATCCGCGCCACCGCGCTCCACAACCCCGACACCTACCAACGGCAAATCGACACCATCCGCGCCCGCGCACCCCGGCTCTGGCGAGACGCCACAGACGCCGCGTTCACGCAGTTCCGAGAGAACGACTCTCCCCACCAGCACGACCCCGCGCAGGTCGCATTGCTCGCCTACCAGTACGTGATCCAGATGCGGGCACCGGATTGGCCGGCGTGGCTGCTCGGTCCGCTGCTGCCGATGCTCGCCACAACCCAAACCGACACCACCCGCGCCGCATGACCAGCACCGGAGCAACCATGGCCGAAGCGAAATCGCAGGTTCACATAGTGCCTGTCGGCTTTGCCGACGCGTGCGCCTTCAGTGAGTTGCGCGGCACCGAAGGCGTGCAGCGCACCCTGTGGGAGGCCGCCGCGTGATCATTTCAGCACTTCGTCCAACCACCCGTCGGATCCGAACACACCTGCGCCGACGCGATGTTGTACCCGCCATCCGCGCTCGCGCTGTTGCTCGTCTGATCCGCGAACCCGCCCAGATCGTCGATCTGCACGGTGGTTGTGCACGACACGCTGCCGCCGCCTTGCAGTTGCGCGCTGGTGACGTAGTACAGAGCGCCCTGGGTGAGCGGGTCGGTGTGGCTGAACGGAAGGCTCGACGCGGAGTGCTGCGACCCGTTCGGGCCGTAGGTGATGTTCACGCCACCGTGCCCGGTACAGGCGTAGGTGACTTGTTCGGGGGCGGGTGTTGCGGCGACGGTCGGGGACGGCGACGGGTCCTGCGTATAGAGCACGCCGCCGAGAATCCCCTCGGCTTGCTGCGCGTAGGCCGGCGGAGCCTCCAGGGACCAGTTCACGCCGGTGAGCATCACGCGGCCGTCGTCGAACTGGAAGTGCGCCGAGACCAGGCTCATGACGTCGCTGTGTGCTTTGAAGACCACGATGTCGACGTCGAGGGAGGCGGTGTTCGGGCTTGCGCATTCGTCGGAGGCGATTGCGTTGTCGAGTTGCGATGGGTCCTGTGCCTGTACCGATCCGCAGGGCGCACCGCCGTATGCGAGTGCGCGTTCGATTTGTTCGGCGTCTCCGTAGGTGCCGCCATCTGCGGGCAGTTGCGTGGCGACTGGGCTGACGGCCGGGGTGGTCGGTGGTGGGGTGGATGCGTCTGCGGCCGGCTTGTTGCCGCTCGACGAGCAGCCGCACGCCAGACCCACAACCAGACCCACAACGACCGCCGCAAATCGACAACGCATCAGCCCCACCTCTCACGATTCGCTATCAGTGCTCGCACGGTAACGCCGGGCGCTGACTGCTTACAGCACTTTGACGCAACCGTGACCGCGACGACTGGAAGGACCCGAACGTGACCACTGCAACGCTCCCCACCATTCCGATCGAACGCCCCGACGACGGGATCGCCATCGTCACCCTCACCGCCCCGCTCGACGCCGACACGACTGCGGCCCTGCGCGGCACGCTCACCGCGCTCTCCGCCGAGGGACGCCGGCACGTGGCCATCGATCTGGCCTCTGTAGTTTTCGCTGGCACCGCCGCTGGGATTGCGGATCTTGCCCGCCAGGTTGAGAGCCAGCGTGCGGCGGCCGGAGACCTGTACCTGATCAGCCCGCCCAGCGGCCTCGCGGAGGCAGTCAAGGCCCGCGCGTTCAGGGACCGGGCGTTCTGGGACCGGTTCGGCGGCCTGCGCCTCATGCCGATGCCGCACCCGATCCGGTACACGCCCATCGACCGGGTCCTGGCCGACTCGGAGGTCTTCTACGGCGTGCCGGTCGTGGAGATCGGCGAGGACGGCGAGATCGTGCTGGTCCTCGGGCATCACGAGCCGCGCAGGTTCTACGCTGCGCTGTGCGCGTTCGCCCGTCGTAACGGCTGCGACCCGGCCGACTACCTGCTGGACCGGGTCGAGGACTTGGCTGGGTTCGCGGCGAAGGCGACTGGCTGGCATGTGATATACACGCACGCCGACCGGGCGACGCTCGGCAACGCGCTGCCGGGCGACGACCCGCAGTGGTGTGTGTGCGACGAGGGCTGCGGCTGGTACGCGGACCAGGTCGTCGAGGGCACTGAGCGCGCGGTCCCGACGATGACGTACTGGATCGGGGGCTGAGGTGACCACACCAACCGCTCCCCCGCCGCCTGGGATTCTTTCGCACGCCGACCTGCGCGACGCGGTCGAATTCGCACTCACCAACACCCCCGCGAAGCACGCGGCGGACCGCGGCGGCCAGATCGACACGCACGGCACTGAGCATCGCTACAACGGCAGCTGCGCTTTATGCCGTGGTGAGGCGGACACGCTCACCGACGCCGTCATAAACCTGATGGGCGACCAGAACCCGAAACCACACGCTGATGAAGCCGCGCGGATCGTGCGCGCTTTCGCCGTGCGCTGGATACTCAAGATCGCCGAGGAAGGCTACGCGAAGGGTTTCGACGCTTTCGACGAGCAGGGTAAGCCGATCCGGATGACACCGGAGCATCTGCTCACCGTCGTTACTGACCGGATGCTCGCGATTGCTCATGACCGGCAGCCGTATCCGACGCCGTTCGCGTATGAGCAGGCGTGTGAGGCGCTGCGTAAGCACCGTGAGCGCGCGGACGCTGCGGAGGCGCGCGTTGACGCGCTACGTGCGCTGCCTGAGCGGTTGCGTGTTACGGCGGCCGCGGCTGGCCCGAATCCTGATGCGCGGCGTGCCGCGTTGCGTGAGGCGGCGCTGCTGATCGACAAGGCGCTGATCGACACCGCGCCCAACCCGTTGACTGCCCCAGAAGTCGAGGGCTGAGCGATGGCGACCTATTCGCGCCGTGAGCGCATCACCCGCACCGTCGAATTCCCCGTCCCAGCCGAACCACCGTACGGCGCGTGCTGGGCCGAAGTCTGGAAAGCGTTCAATGCAGCCAGGCAGGAACTGGTAGCGGCTGGCCTGCTGGAGAAGGACGTCATGCCGCCTGACGACGTGATCCGGATCCTCGCGGGCGACGACGAGGTCATCGTCTGCTACGAGATGGAAGAAGCCAAGCCATGACCGGCTGGGAAATGTACGGGCACGAACGCCAACGCTTCGAGCGCGACGCCGACCCACAGACCATCACCGAGCGACTCGTCAAAGCACGCCAAGAACTCGCCACCCTGCAGGCGCACATCGAATGGCTCGACAAGCTCTACAACCAGCGCGTCACCGAACAAGCCGCAGGCACCTGGCCCTACCCGCCGAACCCGCGCGCCGAGCGCTTCCCCTGCGGCCGGTCGCACGTATGCGTTTCGTGCTCGCCGGAGCTCGACGTGCGCGGGCCCGGCTGCATCAACTGCCGCCAGACCGGCTATGACCAGACGCCCTGCCTCGCCTGCGCGAAAGCGATCCGCGGCCGAACCCCGATAGGTTCAGACCTCGGCATGCTGATCGAGGCCGCCGAGCAGGTCATCTCCACGCAGTTCGGTTCCCGCTCCATGGTCCAGCGGCGCCTGCGCGTCGGGTTCGCCAAGGTCGGGCATCTCATGGACTTGTTGGAGGAGCGGGACATCATCGCTCCGGGTGTCGGCTCGGCCGCTCGGCGGGTGCTTGTGCCGCGAGACAGGCTCGCCGAGGCCATCGACGCGATTCGGTCCGAAGCCGGCACCGAGACGACGAGCCCGAGGACAAACCAGTGATCCGCGACTACTCAGCCGGCGCCACTGGCGTCACGCTCCCCCACCAGCGCCTCACCTGGCATCCCGCGGCCAGCATCCGCCTGCACCCCGTGGGCGACTGGCCGACTCCTGTCGCCGAGCCGAAGACCACGCTCGCGATCAACTCGGTCGCGTTCGCGGACGGCTGGGTCATCACCAGCGGCGGCGGCCCTGAACAGCCCGCAGTGGTGGTCGCCTATCCCGCATGGCGCGTGATCGAGATCGCCTTGCAACCGATCCCCACAAAGCAGGAGGTTGATCGTGATTGAGATTCGCGGGTTATCGGTCCGCCAGCCCTGGGCGGCGTGCATCGCCTCCGGCCGCAAGACCACCGAGAACCGCACCTGGCCCACCCGCTACCGCGGCCCGGTCCTCATCCACGCCGCGCAAGCTGTCGACACCGACGCCCTGCAGATCAGCGCGAGGCGCGAACACATGTGGCGCGCCCTCGCCGCCGATCCCACACTCGTCCACGTACGCGGCGCCGTGATTGCGATCGCGCGCCTGACCGACTGCCACCTCGAAGACCACCAGGGCTGCTGCGCCCCGTGGGGCGAGACCGGCCGCGGGATCTGGCATTGGACGCTTCAGGATGTGGTCAAGCTATCGAGCCCGGTGCCGTGCAAGGGTCGGCTGGGGTTGTGGATCCCGGACGGCGGGTTGATGGCGGCGTTGCGGGAGCCGTTGGGGTTGACGGATGCTGTGCTCGCCGAATACACGCTCACCGCCGCGGCGAAAGCAGCCCGGTGACCTCCAGCGTCGGTCCGCGTCTGGGCCCCGAGGACACCGAGCCCCGCGCGATCTGCGGCTACGCCGACGACGAACAAGCCCCACGCTGCCAGGCCCCTGCGGAGATCCACCTATGGGTCCTGATGCCCGACGGGTACGAGACGATGCTCGCCGCCTGCCTACGCCACTACCCGATCGCGCGCCTGGTCGGCACGGTGATCGACCGGCACCGTCATTGGGGCGTGTGCGGGCTGCCGGGCACGGTGTGGTCGTTCGATCTGCAGCAGTGCGTGCTCGACGACAGCGGCCAAGAACCGGAACGGTCCGCCGAGAACGCGTCGCCCGTTCTCACCGCCGCCCACGCATGACCAGCCGCGCCACGAGCGAGCACGCTGCGCGTGAAGCCGAACGCATCCTCACCACACACCACCCCACTGGCACACTGCCCATCCCGGTCGAAGCCATCGCCCACGCCCTCGGCTACCGCGTCCTACGCAACCACCACGACGGCCCGCAGATCAGCTTCTACCTGCAAGACGCCAACGGGCGCCCGCATCTCGGCCTGAACACCGCGATGAGCCACGGCCGGCAGCGGTTCGCCGCGGCGCATGCCCTCGGCCATGGGCTGCTGCATCCTCGTGATCTGGTCATCTGCTCGTGGCTGCGCCTCGACGAAGACGGCGAGCATCGGCGGCCGGCCGAGGCGACGGACGCGGAGGAGAGCGCGGCGACCCGGTTCGCGACGGAACTGCTCATGCCGCGCCAGGTCTTCATCGAGCACACAGGCCAGCTACTCGCCGCGCTGCCGCCCAGGTTCACCGACACGGCGCAACGCGACAGCATCGTGCAGGAGTTGGCGCGCGAGTTCGGGGTGAGCTGGGAGGCTATCCGGTTCCGAATGATGGATCTGGCGATCGTCGGTAACTGACGGACCGCCCCGGTTCCTCTGGCTGCGGCGCCCCCGCTCGAACGAGGACGCCGCACGTGCCTGCCCAGCGTGACGATCAGCTCTGAAAGCCGCCACCGATGACGCTACCGGTTGTCGCCCGGCGTTGCGCCTTAAGCCCGCGAACCCGGACAGGTGTCCGCGGATCCGGACAGCGCTCACGGTCTCAGCTGTCGCTCGCGTGTTCGCGTAGCCGCTCGACCATCGCCACCAACTCGTCCACGACCTCCCGCCGCAGCAACCGATCCGGACCGAACACGCCATTGCGCGCGAGCCGCATATCCCGCAGCAGCGCCAGCACCGCGGGCCCGGTGCGGATCCCGAACTGCGCGAGGGGCCGGGTCAGCTCGGACCAGATGGCGAGCGCGATGTCCTCGTCGTCCTGACCCGGCGGTGTCGGCGGGGGCGTCACGCGCCCACCACTAGGGCCACGACACCGGCCGCGGCCAACAGCACCGCCAGACCCGTCAGGAACGCCACAGCGAGCCCCATTCAGCCCTCCCCTGACCCTGCGTCGCCAGAGCCGTTTTCGGCGCTGTACGACGCCCACAGACGTCTCCCGCGCGCATCCAGCTCCGCGCCCCACTCAAGGCTCGCCGCCTCCAAGCGCGCCACCTGCTCCCGGCCACCCGCAGCGAGCAGCCACACCGGCCGCCGCGGCAATGTCTCATGCCGGTCCGCGACCTCCGTGAACAACAACGGCGGATCCCACACCAGCGTTATCTCCACCAGCACGTTCGGGTCGTTCGCGCGCAGCCACCCGAGCAGCTCGCCCAGGCCGGTACACGCCGCCGCCTCGAGGTGCCCCAGGCCCCAGTCCGGCAGTTGCGCCCGCGCGAACAGCCGGGCATTCTCCGCCGCGGAGTCGTCGGCGAGCAGGGACGTGGAGCGGGTTTGCGCGTTCGTCAGCGCCGTCACCACGCCCGCTCCGTTTCTGGCCACGCCGCATGGTGCCGTGTATTCGTCATGTGACGGACGGTAAACGCGTGTGGTGTTGGCTCGGAAGGGCTATTCACGCTCCCGCATATTGGCTTCCACGTTGCAGCTACGTGCCAACGGTTGCGATGCGTTGCCGGATCGCTGGTTCCTGCTTCACGGACTGGCCAATGCCGAGGTCTCCACAGGCTGCCACCGCATGCCCTGCGGCGGTAAGGATGTTGCGCGCCGCGTTCACGTCGGCGTGCTCGCGATGGCCGCAGGACGTGCAACGGAAGACGGCTTGGCTCTCGCGCGACTTCGCGTCCACGTGCCTGCATCGCGAACAGGTCTGGCTCGTGTACGGCGCGGGGACTTTCTTCACCTCCGTCCCGGTGTACCGGGCGGCGGAGCGTAGAGCTCGTTCGAACAGATACCAGCCCTTGTCGAGGATCGTGCGGTTCAATGCCGTCTTCGCTCGCACGTTTCGGCCGGGCTTCTCGACTGTGCCTGCAGCAGACGAAGTCATGTTCGTCGTCTTCAAGTTCTCGAGGACTACCACTGCGTATCGCACAGCGATCAAGTGGGCTAGCTGGGCGCAGAAGTCCCTACGCCTTGCTCGTGTGCGGGCGTAATGTCGTTGGATGAGTAGCCTGACCTGCTTCGACTTGCGGGAATCAATGCAAGATCGAGAACGCCGCTGGAGCAACCGCCGTAATCGCACGCGCTCTGGGGTGGTAGCAAAGAGGCGGTCATAAAACTCAGCATCGCTCGTGACGACGGCAGCTTTCACGCCTCGGTCGACACCGATCGCCGATGATGGATCCGCATGGCACTTGGGTGCCGTCTCTTCGTCATCGATACAGAATGAGACGAACCAACGTCCTGCGTCATAACTGACAGTCGCATTGCGGATTTGGCCTCCGATAGCACGTGTCCATCGGAACCGCGCCCAACCGATCTTCGGCAGCAGAACGCGAGCCCATCTCTTGTTTAACCTCTCGACACGGATCGCGTAGCCACGGGGGCATCGGAAGGTTGGCTTCCAGTAGCGCGCCGAGCGCCAATGGATCTTCCACACTCCGTGCGTTCGACAGGCCTTATCCAAGTCACGCAATGCCTGTTGGAGTACCTCGCGCGGCGCTTCTGCAAGCCAATCAGATTCGCGTCGCGCTTCCGTGAACTGACGGGACTGTTCGTTGTAAGAGATGTAGGCGTCTTTGCGCCGGTAGATGCGGCGCTGTTCCAGGGCGATGTTCCATACGTATCGGCAAGCTTCCGAGACTCGTTCCGCGTTTGCCTGTTGCTCGGGCGTGAAATCGAGCAGATACTTTCGTCCCGTCAGCACGCGAACGCCCTCATGAGAGCCATTATATGGCCGAGCACTGACAATCTCCGTGCTACACCGATCGGTCCATGGCCTGGTACTCGGCAGCTGCGGCGCGCAGAAACGCGGCGGCCTGCGCGCCGACCAACGCCACATCCCAGAACCGATCGAACACCCCGCGGTGGTAGGCGACGTCCTGCGGGTCGTGCAACAGCACCTCACCACTGAGGACTTCGACGGTGACGAACCGGTCGTCGTACAGCACGAACACGTTCAGGGCCATCAGCGGCCAGCGCGCGGCGAACGGAACCAGGCCGACCTCCACGCTGGGCGCGCCGGCCTCGGCGAGATCCGCCATGTGCCCGCACTGCCCCGCCATCACGCTCAGGGGTGCGACGCGGGCGCGGATCGCGGTCTCCGTCATCAAGAACACAAACCGGCGCTCCGGATCGCGCAGCGCGTCCTGCCGGGCCATCTTCGCGTCGATCACCTGCCCGAACACCCCCGACGGCACCGTGCCCAACGCCGCGAGCGTCGCCTCCGCGTACGCCCGCGTGTGCAGCAACCCCGTCGGCACCGCCGGCAGGAAATGCCGCATCACCGCAGCCGAACGCTCCAGGCCCGCGAGCTCAGCCTGCTTGCGGTCCATCCCCCGCTGCCGGCTCGCACGACCCGACCGGTACTCCTGCGCCGCCGACCGCGCGAGCACCAAGACCCGCGCCGCCATCTCCTCGTCAGCGCCGTACGCCTTCAGCAGCCGCTCGACATCCGAGAGCGACGGCAGTGCGCGCCCCGTCTCCACCCGGGAGATCTGCGACTGCGACATCAGCGCACGGCGTCCCGCTTCGACCCCCGACAAGCCAGTGGCCCCGCGCAGGTCGCGCAGGGCCTTGGCGAGGTCGCGACGGGTTGCCGCGGCCGGATCCGGCGGTTCAGGCATCAGGGCCGGTAGTCGGCGAACGGGATGGAGGCGGCGATCGCGGCGTCCCTGGCGCGCAGGAACGGCCCAGGGTCTGTGTCGAGCAGTTCCCGGCCGGTCTGCGTGCCGTCCTGCTCATACAGCATCGCGACCACGGCGGTGTCGTCGAACAGCCAGAAGTCGAAGTTCGGCAGCGCCTCGGGTCTCGTGGTGCGGGAAAGATCGAGGATCCGCACGTCCTCACCCGCCTGCACGCTGTACGGGTAGTACCAGCTCGTTTCGAAACGCAGGTACTCGCTCAATGGCGGGGTGAGCACGTGCACCCGGCCGATGCTTTTGCCTGCGGCGCGGGCGGTACGGATCTTGCGGTGCCAGTCCTCGTTGATTCCCGCGGGGCGTGGGGCACCGGCGCGGAAGGCGGTCAAGGCCTCGGCTTCCTGCGGCACGAGGTACTGGGGCAGTAGTTCGAGGCGCCACGCGGAGCGCTGGAAGTCCCGGAAATAGGCGGCCCAGGTCTCACCTTCCAAGCGCACGCGCGGCCTCCAGCAGGATCTCTCGCGGGATCTCGACAATGCCCTCCCCTGTCGGTACCGGGTGGTCGAACACGTAGCCCTGGACAGCGATGCTGCCGGTGGGGGTTTCGTAGACGGTGGGGCAGTCGTCCCCGCCGCAGGGCGGGTCGTCGTCTCCTGAGGTAGCGGGCGTGGTGGTGCAGGTTCCGGCGAGGCGGGTGAGCTGCAAGACGGGCTCCTTCGTCAGTGAGCGCTCTGATGCTGACGGTATTCAGCGTTCGCTTGGCGCGGCAAGCACCCGAGCAGGGTGATTCGCGTTCCCGCATAACCGCGCTGTGGCGAGATGGGATGCTGAGCCAATGGAAACATCCACTAGCGAAACCGATGCTGATGCCTGAACCGATGCCCACACCCAACGACCACCCGCCGATCCAAGACCTCGTCATCGAGGACATCGAGAAACGCCGCCGCATCGGCATCCAGACCTACGGCACACCGCTACAGCCGTTCAACGGCCGGCGCAGCCTCGTGGACGCATACGAGGAAGCCCTCGACCTCGCGATGTACCTGCGTCAGGCGATCTACGAGGCCGAGCACCCGCAGCCGCCACAGCCGTCCGCGACCTGCGGCACGTGCAAAGGTCACGGGTATGTTCCGGACTGGTCGAACTTCAATCCGGAGTTCGGCGAGCCGAGGCCGAAGCCGTGCCCGACCTGTTCGATCGCTGTCGCGGGCGTCCCGGCTGACCTCGTCGCGCTGTTCGTCCAGCATGCGGCCTCGGTGGTCTTCGACGAGACGACGCCGGATGACACCCCGATCACTGCGTTGCGCGAGCAGGCGACTGCGCGGGGCCTCGCCGCGGTCATCCCGCTGATCGAGGCCCGGGCGCTCGATCGGCTGCGACCGTCGGCGGTCGCCGCGACGGGAGCGGAGCGGCCGTGAGCGGCGGTATGCCAGAGTGGGCGCGCACCCCGACGAGCGCCCCGTTCACCCGCGCCGGCTACACCTGCAAGTGGGTGTCCACGCAGTCGCACTATCCGGAATTCCTCGACCCCGAGGACCCGACGCTGAAAATCGTCGTGTCGGTGCGCGACCGACTGCGGCGCAAACACCTGATCGACTTCGAGCCTGCGGCGTTCTTCCAGATGAGCGACGCCGTGTTCGCGGCGCAGCTACGTCCGATCGGGAGCGGTGGCGGATGACGAACTTCGTACACACCGACGACTACGACCAGAACCCGGAACGCCAGCTCGAGGACATGAAACGCCTCGTCGTGCTCCTCATGAACCGGCTCGGCACAGACCGGATCGAGATCGGCTACGACGAGATCTACGAGTCGCAGCTCCAGCGCGCAGAGATCGTCATCTGGCCCGACCGGATGACGGACAAGCTGATGGTCGCCGTGCGCACGCCCAGACCGGATGAACCAGTGGACACCGAGACGCTCAACGATGCGATCATGGGCGCCGTACGGGAGGCACTCACCGATGGCTGAGATCCTGCTGCGCTTGCGCGTCCTCGACCACGGCACGAACGAGCGCGCCAAAACCGACAAGCGCTGGCAGCGTTCGATCGACGTCGAATTCCTGCCTTCGCTCGGCGATCTCATCCAGCTGTGGGGCCGCGAAGACGGTGTTCTGTCTCCGGTGCGCCGGCGCTGGTGGCGCCCGGACGGCACGCCGTTGCTCGTGCTCGCGCAGCTGAGCGTGGACAGCCCTTATACGACTCCTCCCCCGGATGAACCCGGTCTCGGGCCGAGGTGGATTCCGTGGTCTTCGGATAAGGGCGATCTCGCGGCGTGGCTGCGCTCGGCCGGCTGGGCGGTGCTCACCGATGCCTGAGCCGGTCAATAGCCACACAATCCTGATCGACGGACCCATGGCCGGGCACTGCTGGCCGATCCCGCCGGAGTGCAAGTACTCGTACGCGATCACCGTCCCGCAACCGCTCAGCATCGCCGCGTTCGACCCGGAGAAACTCGCCACGGTCACGGACACGCATGCGTACTACCAGCTGCGCACCGTCACCTTCACGGATCAGCTCGGCCTGGAACACGCGGTCCGGATCGGCTGGAGCAAGGCAGGTCAGCCGAACCAGCAGGATCTTCTCGAGCACGTCCCGACTGGGCTCGCCGAACAGGGCGTCATCCCGTGGGAATACGTCCCGCACACGGTCCTCGACCGCATGGCGAAAGTCCCGATCCTCGAATACGGCGACGTCGCCAAGGACTGCGCGATCACCGTCACCAACCCGTACACCTCCTGCGTCGCAGTCCTCGATGCGTGGTGCGGCTGCGGATGGCGCACCGATCGCGTCGCACTGGACCAGCGATCCTGGCTGCTTCGCGCGGCGTACCGGCATGCGATCGGGCAGGATGCGCGGCAGGAACGCTTCAAGCAGCCGATCCGGGTCGTGTCCGCGGGCAGTGGCGGGCAGCCGGACTGCTATGCCGGGATCGCCGAGGACGAGTTCAACGAGTGCGTGTACGGGAAGTGCCGGCGCTGCAGTTGGCAGACCGAGCAGATCGAGTACTACCGCACGGGACCGTTGCAGGCCCTGTGCCAGGCGCACACGGGTCCTGATGGGGTTCGGCGTGTGCGGGATCAGTTGCTCGCATCGCTCGGGCTGCCGCCGGCCGGGGAGGCGCGGGATGGCTGACGAGCGTCCGGACGATGCCGCGCTCGCGTGGGCGCGCGACCAGGTCGAGCAGGTCGCCGCGAAATACGACGGGTTCGCAGAACACGAAACCAACCCGATCCTCGCGACCGCGTTCCAGCTCACCGCGCGGCTGATGCGCCTCGAGCTCTGCGGCGACCTCGACACCGACCTCGGTAAGCGCGTCATCGGCCGGTTTGAGCCCGGATTCCGCGACGAGCAGCCCGGTGAGACAACGACGAGTATCGATGCCTGACAACCCGCCGTGGCAGGACGTGCTGGCCGAGTACCAGCGTCTGCTCGACACGACGCCCCAAGTGCCGCGCGAGATCGCTGCGAGCGACGGTGCGACGGTGGACGCTCTGCTCGCGGGCATTCCCAAATCTGAGCCGGGCGCGCTCGCCGGCACATTCGGCTCGATCCCGATCGTCATCGACGCGGGCCTGCCACCGGGCCGGGTTGAGCTCCGTGACCGCGACGGCAACGCCACCACCAGGCTGCGACTGGTGGCCGGGCATTGGTTCGACGAGGACGAACTGGCCGCGGCCGCCGAGTGGGCGCGGCAGATTTCCTTGACGGACAACTTCCGAATCCGCTCGTCACTGAGGATTTCCGCAGGTCCGCTCTTTGACGGTCGTTTGCCGCCCCCGGGCGTCTAGGGTCGAGGCGTGGACGATGCGCAACAAGGCCGCTGGGTCGACGAGCCGCCCTTACGCGAACTCGCCACTCCCCCGCCCCACCTGATCCAGACCCACGGCGCGCAACTCGTGCGCATCTACACAATCGACGACCCAGACCCGCGCAGACACGAGGGATACACCGAAGCCCTGTTCCTCGCCTGGGCGCCGATCCCCAACAGCAGGGACTGGGCGGTGCTCGCCGCGTGGCTCTCCGCCTGGCAGGACGGTGTCCGCACCACCGGGAAGGGACGCTACGGCTGGCTGCGGATCGTGATGCCGGCTGATATCGAGAGCGGCCGGGTGCGGGCAGTGAAGCCGTTTGTGATGGATGAGGATGAATGGCATGGCCACCATCCTTTGGCGGAGTTCTCGATTGCGGTGCGTGCAGCTGTGGCGAGCCTGCCGGAGGGTCTGCGGGAGCGTGCGGTCAGGCCGCGCGAGACGTGACGCCGCGGCGGCGCTGGTTGCGTTCCCGGACGGTGCGCAGCGCGGCCATGGGCAGCGCGGCGGCGAGCGTGCCGACCGTGAGCAGCGCGGCCAGCGCGTATCCGATTGCGGCGATCCCGAGTGTGAGCAGCCAGAAGAACAAGCCGCCGCTGACTGTGGTACGGCGTGTGGTGCGCGCGTGCACGCGCATCGTGGTTTCCCTCCCCTGCGGCGCTTTGCCGCTACAGCACACAATACCCGCGGTCGCCGACTGCCATGCTGGGAGGGTGTTCTCCTTTGGTCCTTTCTCGCCGCTGCAATCGGCCATACGGGCGCAACAGGCGCAGATCGATGCGCACACCAAGCGGCACGATGACGAGCTACTCGGATTGCCGCCGCGCGGCCCGGAGTTTGGCCGTGCGCCGAGCCATGAGCCGTCGTTTCTACGCCCGGTGGAGGGGCTGCGCCCGTCGCGCGTTCCGAAGTGGCTGATCCGCTGGCGGTGGGGGCGCTATCGTGTGCGCAGGGTCGGCCGCCAGCAATAGGAACCATCTTCGCGGGCCGACCCGAGGAACCCCATCTCAAAGAGAGGGGGACGCAAAGGGAAGGGAGCCAGACCCTTGAGTCTGGCGGGCTCCGCTAAGCCCCGAGAGGCGGTCCCTGTCCCCCGACGATGCAGGGCGTGCCTCCGATGCCGTGGCAGTGGCGGCGGGAGCAGGTGGCCCGGCGGGTGCCCTGGCCGACCATGGCCAGGGCATCACGCTTTAAGGTGTCAGGCATGGACAAAATCGAGGTCGCATTCAGCGTGAAGCCAGGTGACTGGATCTGGGATGACCTCGACGTGCGCGCGGCACGGATCAGCGAAGAGCTCGCGGCGCTACAGCGCACCACCTATCCGTGGCTGACCGGGACCTGCGTGTGGAACAGCATCGACGGCGCTGACGATGCCGTCGCCAGGACGCCGGGAAACATGGTCGTCAGCGCGGACCTGCATGATGATCAGCCGGTCACTGAGGTGCTGACCAGGGTGACGCGGGGGATGTGCCCGGGATTCGAGTTCGAATCGATCACGGCGTCAGTGGTCCACTACGAGGACGACGAGGGCTTTGAGTTGAGTGTTTAGTGCCGGGAGCCGGATTTGAACCGGCCTCAAACCACCTGATCGGGCCCGTTCCCCTGCGCGGAGCACGGGGCGCGGCCCGGGCTGCTCGGCCTACCGCGTGAGCGGGTACCACCTGGCATATCCCGGCAGATCGAGGCTAGTCGCCGTCCGCGTCCGAACCGGGCGCCTCGTTGACGAACGGTCCGTCATGACGCTCGACGATCAACGTGAGCTGCGGGCCCACAGTCGGCATCGGCTCGTTGGCTGGCCAATTCGTTGACCCGCGCTGCGAAAACATCCACGACCGTTCGATCACCTTGTATCCGTCGCCGAACAACACGAGGTCGCCGACCTGCGGCGGGTGCATCGACCAGATGTCCATCAGGCTGCTGTGGTACTTGCCGGTGTCGACGGGTTCGTACCGGTAGAGCGGCGCGCCGTCGGCTCCGAGCACGGGGTCGCCGTCGACCGTCACAGGCGTGCGGACGTAAAAGGACAGGTTGACGAGGTGGCGCTGCGGGTGCTGTTCCATGGTCACGCTTCCTTAATCGCAGTGAACGTCTCGCACGGCCACGCCTCCGGGTTCGCTTCCCACCCATCGACCGGATGCGCGCACTCCGCCCAGCCCATCACGCCCTGAACCGGATGATGGACCTTCAACACGGCGAGCGCCGGCGCGTTCCCAGCCAGCCGCTCGCACACCGCCTTCCAGTCGGCTTGGGCCTGCGCGAGCTGGTCGGCGCGTTCCTGCTCGCGTTTCCGATTCGCCTCGGCGCGTTGCGCGGGTGTCATCGCGGCCTGACGGCGTTCGGATTCCCGCATCGCCTCGGCGTCGGCAAGGTCGTCCTCGCTCACCTGGACGTGCATCGGGAAGCGACGCGCCTGCAACGGCTGCTCGGGGCCGACCATCAGCAGCACACCTCGCCGGGCGTCGTGTGCGCGCCGATGCAGCCGGGAAGACCGCACCGGTACGGGCCGCGTGCGATCTCCTCGTCGCGCGGGATCCGTGACGCGGGCGGCTGCATCTCGTTGACCATGGTTACGCGCTCCGCTGGGATCGTCACCGTGACCGTCGGCGTCTTGTCTAACGCGGGCGCGGGCACGACGATCCCCGCCGTGTACCAAGGGAACGGCTGCCCGTCGATCGTGATCTGCGGCGCTCCGTGCTTGTCCTGGTCGACGCGGATCTCCTTCGCGAACTCCACGTCAGCTCTCCACTTCGCGGTCGACCTGAACACTGCCGTCGACCGGCAGTCCGGCGGCGCGGCGTTTCGCGTGGCCCGCGTCGATCGCGTCCGCGAGCAGCGGCACACGGCGCGCCCACGCGGGCAGTACCAGCGGATGCACGAACGGGTCCGTCGTGCCATACAGGAGCTCCGCCGTCACGGGTTCGCTGGCCATTCCCGCTCCGCTGTCGTCAATTGCACGCCGCTGCCGCTGTGACCCGCGTCGAACCAGCCCGCGCCCAGCACGTCGCACTCGTTGTCCGTCCACGACCGCGACTGCCCGTCCGGCTGCGTCGAATGATGGCGCTTCTCTGGCCCGTGCGGCGGCAACTCGCACCGGGTGCGGTAAGCCGTCGCGCTCAGCGACGCGCCACACGTACCGGCCGGCGTCCATATCTGCCCGAGTGTCTCCGGCAGCCGCGTGAGCTTCTCGCCGCGTTCCCGCACCGCCTGACCCACCGCAGTCAGCAACCGGCCGAGCGGATGCGTGCCGACATGCTCCGACACCGCCTGCTCCACGACCGGCTCGGTGCCGCTGGTCTCCCAGTCGCACTCGTGGCACTGCGCCCGGAACCAGCCGGGTGAGCGCACGGAGTCGGTGTCCTCGAACACGAACACGCGGTCGGCTTCGGCACGAAACAGGTGGTCGATCTGGTGCGCGGTGTACTGGTCCGGGGTCATCACGAACCCAGCGTATCCATCGTGACCGTCTTGGCCTCGGTCTTCGGGCAGCGCGTACACGCCCGGATCCGCTGCACGAGATCAACGCCACGCCATGTGAACCGGCGCGGGTCCGACCACGGCCCGAACCGGTGACCGAGCAGCCGGCACATCAGCCGCGCGGCGTGCACGCGGCGGTCGCCCCATAGGTCGGCACGTAGATTCACGATCAGGTTCCCCCTTGTCGGGCCGGGTGCAACTGAACCGCGGGTTCAGTTGGAAGTCCCGGCCGAACTAGCAACATCACTTGACCCGTCGTTGCGCGCTAGCCACGCCTCCAGCGCGCCGCGCACCGGCTCGTCCGGCACGATGCCTTGAGCCAGACGGGTCAACACCGACGCCGGCGCACCCACGAGCCGGGCCAGCTCGCGCCACGTCACCCCGAGTTGGGTGCGGGCCGCGTCCAGTCGAGCGTAGAGATCCGCCGCGGCCGGGTGCGGCGGATGCAGAAGTTCGTGGTGGCGTTGCGCGGCGGCCACGATCTCGGCGAGCGCCGCGATGCCTTCCGCGGTCGGTTCCCGGTCGCCGCGCACGATGACGACCTGCCCGTCTGGCAGCTCGACTGGACGGCACTGGTCACGTCGTCGCATGCGGCGGCTCCCAGGGTTGCGGCGTGAGGTCGGCGCGCAGGTACAGCGGATGCCGAGGCTGCCCCGCGCCGGTCAACGCCAGCGCGTGCAACCGGCCCGCACCCGGCGCCTTGCGGTGGATCTGAAGGAACCGCGCTATCCGATCCGGCCGAGCATGCGCACCCCACGCCACCACCACCTCGTGACCGGTCAGCGTCTCGCGCAGATGCTCGTCATTGTCCGGTCCTATCGGATCAGCCGCGCGCCACAGGTCGCTCGGCTCCGTCGCCCGGTACGCGTACAGGTTCACGACGATCAACCGGCTGAAACCCATGCGCCTGCTGAATCCGGTGATGCGCCGCAGCGTCGGGTCGTCCGTGTACGCGTCCGCGGTGGAGGGATTGAGCATCACCCAGGTGACGGTGAACCCGCCGGGCGCCCAGCGGCGTTCGAGCCGGTACCGGTAGAGGCCATCGTCGGAGATGACGGCGGTACGGTCGGCGCCGAACTCGTCGAGCGCGAGCGCGGTCTGCTCAGTCACCGAACACCTGCGCCCACGGGCACACAGTGCGCCGCATCAACGTCCACCGCGACGCCTCCGCCTCGGTGACCGACAACACCACCTCGCGCGCATCACCCTCACAGTCCATCGGATGCAGGAACTCGCGGCCCATCACGGACGTGAACCGCACCGCCCACTCAAACTTGATCACGCCCGGGTCCGCAGTCTCGGGAATAACCGAACGCACCTCGCCGATCATCTCCCGGATCTGCTCCGCGCCCGTGACATCGCCGCTGTCCTCGCGGGCGTCTGCGTATCCGGCGAGGCCGTGCATGACTAGGGCGATCAGGCGTAGCCGTTCGTGCAGGTCGAGGGCGTCGTGTGATTCGTGGCGTAGGGTCAGGCCCGCGTTGTCGGCGGCGCGCAGCCAGTGCCGGGCTTCGGTGGTCGCTCGCTCGCGTTGGTACTCGTCGAGCGCCTCCCAGGGCGGGGCGGGAAATGTGTTGGCGCGTGAGGCGATGTGCTGGCGTGCCATGGCCAGGCGCACGGCTTGATCGCGTTCGGCGTCAGATGTGAAGTCAGGCATCAGCGGCCTCGATCCCGGCGAGCACCCCGAGCTCACCCATCCCGTGTAGCCCGGCCAGATCCGTCACCATCATCGCGACGTGATGCGCATAGTCCGAGAACCGCGTCGAGTCCAGCACCATCACGATGCTGCCCTCCCCGATCCAGCCCGGCCGCTTGACGTTCTTGGCCCACTCGGAACACTCGTCGTACTGCTTGAACAGGGTCCAGCCGAGCGCGGTCAGGAACGCACGTATCCGCGCCGGGCTGTGGTGTTCGCGGCTGATGAACGGTTCCAGCGAGCGGGGCATGACGCGCAGCCTGCGCGCGGCCTCGGCTTCGTTGCAGAGCGCCTCGAGAACGGGTGCCAGTTCGGCTGCGAGGCCGCCCTCGTCAGCGGCGGCGGTCTTAGCCAGGGCGCGTGCCTGGGTCAGGTCGATCATGACGGGTGCTCCTCGTCGCTCAGGGATTCGATCTGCTCCAGCAATCGCCGGCGCCCGTTGGCCCACCCGTTCGCGTATGCCTCGGTCGGGCTGGCCATGAGTAGAGTCACGGGGCCGCGCGCCAGCACGTCCTCCCAGTGAGGGTGCAGCGGCACCTCGTTCGGGCCCGGGCGGGGCGCGGGCCCGCGGTCTGTGAGCTTCTCCAACTCGCTGCGCGGATCGACCCACGCCTTCGGGCGGCCGAACTCGCCGCCGAGTGGATACCAATTCCCGATGTTCGCGCCCGAACGAACCCAGATCTCCTGCCGCCGATAGTCGCCCCAGTGTACGGCGACGATCGCGCCGGACTCCTGCGGCTCGTCCTCGCAGCCGACTGCTTCGGCGGTCACGTCAGAATCTCTTTCAGGTCGTCTCGGGTGATGTGCTGCCGCTGGTCGACGGCCCTTTGCCACGCCGCGCGCACTGCGGGCAGCAGCCCGAAGGCCACCGACTCCAGGCACCCGGCCGGCATGTCCGCGTCGGCCGCGATCCGCCGCTCGGCATGCGCTCAGTTGATCGGCCACTCGGACTCGATGACCGAGGCGAGCGTCCCGTCCGGCGACCACAGAAGCCAGCCGCGCGAGAACTGCCCGGTCACCGCCGTCAGCATCGCGAGCACGTCCTCGGCCCGATCCGCGACCTGCTGGCAGAACTCCTCACCCAGCAGCAGGATCCGCGGCCCATCGCCGTAGGGAATCGTGCGGCGTCCGAGTTCCATCGGGTAGCCGCCACTGTCCCCGTAGGCGACGATCCGCAGCGCGTCCTCGCAGGGCGCGAGCGCCACGGTGAGCGGTGTGGCGGGAGCGCCGGGTTCTACGAGCACGAACGGTTCGTCGGGGCAGCATTCGATCAGCGCCGTGCACACGCAGCGGGCGATCTCGTTGCCACGGATCTCGATGACGGCCATCACGTGCCCCTCTCGTTGAGCTCCGGGTAGCCCTCGTGGCGCAGCCAGCGGGACACCGCCGCGCGGCGCGCCTTGGCCTGCTCGTACGCCTCACGGTCGATGGTGCGGCCGGCGAAGAAGTCGTTGTGGAACGTGTCGACGCCGCCGGCGTGCAGTTCGATCGACCACACGTCCAGATCGGGTAGGCGCTGGCCGTCGTGGAACGCGGCGAGGGCCGTGGAGGCTTTGGCCATGGCGCTGTCGAACGCGGCCTGGGCCTTGGCGAGTTCAGCGTGCGCCGTTTCCATCTGGGCTGTGTAGTAGCCCTCGATTTCTTCGCGGGCGATCTGCTCGTCGTCGGGCTGCATCGGCTCGAGCTTCGGGCGTTTCGCGGCCATCACACGCCTCCGATCCGGATCTCGGCTGCGGTCAGCGGCGGGTCAATCCGGATCTCGCCGCTGTAACGGTTCTCGTAGCTCACGGTGCTCCTTCGGTTTGGGCCGCGCGCGCTTCGGGTGGTGGACCGAGCGCGCACGGAGATCAGTGGGTAGCGGGGTCGAACTCGACCACGAGCGGGGCGAGGCGACGCGCCACCTGCTGCACCCCGGCATCGGCCAGCGCGTCCAGCACCGCGGACAGGACCGCGTCGTACAGGCCGGGTGGCACCTCGCACGTGACGCCCTCGCCGTGGCAGCGCGCGCACGGCCGGGACGCGTACGGCTCCAGGACACGGGCCTGCGTGCGGTGGCCGTTGCAGCTGCGGCAGGTCGCGATCTGGATCTCGTTCTGCAGGTCCACGATCGCGCTGGCGAGGTCCACGACGCTCGGAGTTGTCTCGGCCATCACGCGATCAGTTCGCTCGCGTGCATCGCCGTGACCACCGCGCCGTCACGCCACACCAGCCGCAGCGGACCGAACGAGTCGTAAGCGCGCTCGGCGGCCATACCGTCGCCACCGACGTAGAGGTGTCCGCCAGCGCCACAAACCAGCGGCTGCGGGATCGACTTCTCGAGGTTGCCGAGCCACACGTCGCCGACCTGCGGCGGCCAGAACGTCGACCTCGGGTCAGGCTCGGGTGGCGTAGGCTCGGCGCCCTTCGGCGCGAGCAGCTCCAGCGCGCCCTCCACGGTCTCGGCGTGCGGGATCGCCTTATGCACGCCCGTGACCCGCAGCGATTTCCCGGGGCGGCTGTCGAGGTCTACGAGGAGGGCCAGCCGGCCGCCGTGCGCTACCGCGCGCTTGGCTGCGCCGACGATCACGCCGAGGCCCGTCGAGTCGAGCAGGTCCACGCCGCGCAGGTCGATCACCTGCCGGTATCGGGCCTCGTTGATCAGGCCGATCAGCTTGCTGCGCAGTTCGGGCGCGGCGTACACGTCACACTGCCCGATGACGGTGACCACGGCGGTGCCCGGTTCGGGCCGGTCGATGGTGATTGTGACGTCGGCGGCCATCTCAGGCTCCTTCGATTTCAGTCTTGTTGGCGAGCTCGGCACGGCCCGCGTCGGTGATCGCTGCGTACACGACCAGGCCGCGCGCCTCGCCCTCCACGACCAGGCCGCCCGCAATCAGGGCACGCATCTGCGGCGTCACGAGGGCGCGGTAGCCGCGTCGGCCGGGCGCGGACCACTTCGAGATCGGGTCGTTGTAGCGGTAGACCTCGCCGCAGGCGACGCCGGACAGGACCTCGCGGCGAGATAGGGGCGCCTGCGGCGGATTCACGGCCACGGTCAGGCTCCGTTCGGGGTCAGGTCGATCACGAGGGCGGTCGCGTTGTCCGCCTTCTCGCCCGCAGCCCGGGCGGCACGCACCGCGCGGAAGGTCAGCCGCCGGGCGCAGGTCGAGGCGTCCGACGTGTTCGCTAACGTGCTGCGGATGTCCTCGTCCGTGAGCGGCCCGCACACCCCGTCCGTGCACAACAGGACCCGCGCGAACGTGTTGAACGGCGAGCCGGGCAACGGCTGCGCGACCTGCGGGGTGTGCGGGACGCAGTTGCCCAACGCGCTGCCGTGCCGGTGATCCAGCGGCCCGAGCAGGCAGCGCGTGAGCTGCCACGGCAGGCCCCACTGGCCGAGGTTGTGATCCTCCGTCAACTGGTGCAGCGCCCCGTCAGCGGTGAGCGCGTAGGCGCGGGAGTCCCCGATCCACGCGACCCACAGCGATGCGGCGTTGAAGTAGGCGAGCACGAGTGTCGTGTTGTCGTTCGGGCCGCGCCGCAAGTGGCGCTGGTCGATGATTTCGCGGGCGGCGTCGACCGCCCGGTCGAGGTGCTCGGCGCCGTAGGTGGACGCGATGCTGACCGCGAGCCTCACGGCGTCGCGCGAGATGCGCCCGGACCCGGCGCCCGATCCGCAGCCGTCAGCTATCGCGGCGACGATCGCGGGCAGGCCCGTGTCCGGGTCGATGGTGCGCGTCCAGTCGCAGGCGTCTTGCTGGTAGGCGCGGTCGCCCTTCAGGGTGCGGTTCTCGACGGGCGCGAAGGTCAGATCGCGAACGGTCGTGGTCATGGATCAGCCTTCCTTGACGTGCAGTTCGACGCGCCCGTAACGGCGCCTCAGGACGTCTCGCAGGGTCCGGATGCTCGTGTTGTCGAAGCGTGTGCCATCGGGACCGGTGCACTCGTAGTACGGAGTGCTGCGACGCGTCAGATCGCTGTAGATCCGCGACTTCGCGACCTCGATCCGGACCGCGGGGGCGTTGGAGTTGGTCTAGGCGACCTCCACGAGCGCGGAAGTGGCGTGGTAGCCACGCGCCGTGGACTCGAGCAGCCCGCGGTCCGCGTACGCGAACACCCGCATCAGCTGCCCGCGCACCAGTGCCAGGCCGTTGCGGGTCGGCTCGCTGCCGGTCGCCGCCCGGTAGGCCTGCGCGACCTTGCGACCGAACGCGGACGCGTACCGGCGGATCGTCTCGGCGTCGGCGCCGACGGAGGTCAGGTAGTCGGCGGTGGTCTTGCCGGCGTTGCGGTAGGCGAGCATGGCGCGCTGGTGCAGGGTGCCGACCTTGCCACTGCGGCGGCGGGGCTGCTTAGGCAGGTGGTCCTGCGGCTTCGGGCGCGCCGGGGTTGCAGCGGCGGTGGCGTTGACCAAGCGCACCTCGGCGACCTGGGCACGCTCCACGATCAGGCCGCGCTCATCGTATGCGTAGGTGGCGTTCCCGTTGAGCGGAGTGAGCGAGTAGCGGATCTCGCTGGCGTGGAAGGTCTTGACGTCGCCGTTTGTGAAGCTGATCTGTACGGCGTTCGTGGCTTTCATCGGGTCCCCTCCTTGCCGGAGCACCTTGCTCCGCGATGCCAACTCTATTGGCAAACAGAGTTGGCCGCAACCCGTTTGGCCTATGCACTTGGCCGCACGTCTGGCATGATTGCCGCCATGAGCGACGATCTGCGCGACGAAATGGACGACCTCGGCGCCACCTACAAACGCGCCAAGCGCCGATACCGCGACGCCCAGAAGAAGCTGGTCGACCGCATCCCGGCGTGGGTCGAAGGCGGCATCAAACAGCACGAGATCGTCGAAGCCACCGGCCTGACCCGCGAGTACATCCGGCAGGTCGTCATCAAGGCCGGCGACCGGCAGCTCGAACAAATCGAGCGGGATCTCGCCGCGCTGGGCGACGCCGACTGACCCGTTCACCGCCGTATCCCGGCGAGCATGAGCACGACCGTGAACAGGCCGGTGAACGCGAACCAGCCGACGACCGCGCCGACGACACGCAGCACGCCGAGCGGCCACGGCTCGCGACGTGGAGCGCACCGGCGGCTCATCGGATCGCTCCCGCGCCGACCATCGCCCCGAGCGTGACCGCGACGCCGAGCGTGAACGGGAACGCGACGAACCAGCCGATCAGCTTGCGCACATTCGCCGCGTGAACGAGCGCGGCCTCGTCCCGACCTTCGAGCGGTCGGCCGCAGCGCCGGCAGCGACGCGTCACCGTCCCGTCCCCTTCGCCGCGGCCAGCAGCAACCACGCCCACATCCCGACCCCGACACCACCACACACACCCAGCACCAGTCGGCCAGCCACATACACGCCGCTCACGGCGCACCCACCCACTCCCCTGGCGGCGCGACCCGTTCCACGGTCTGCGGCGGTGTCGCCTCACCAACCGCCCCAGCCGCCACCGCGGCCCAGCGACCACCCAGCGCCGCCAACGCCTCCGCGCCGAACCGCGTCGCAGCCCTCACCTGACCCGACGTCAGCGCCAGCGCACACGCCTCCAGCAACTCCAAGGCGTCCGCCGGGACAGCGACCGCCCCGACACCCGGCCGCATCCGCGTCCGGCCCGGATGCCCCTCCTTCACCTTCGCCGCGCCCCGCACCGGAGTCGGCAGAACATGCCGCCGATGCGCCAGCGACACCGCGTGAGGCGCGTTCTCCGCGCCGAGCTTCACGAAGATCCGCCGCAGATGGGTTTTCACCGTCGTCGGCTCGATCCCGAGGCGTCTCGCGGCTTCCTCGTTCGTCATGCCGGCCGCGACGAACGCGAGCACGTCGACTTCACGGCGGGTAAGCGGGTCACCGAACTGCGCTGCGGCGCCGAAGCTCATCGTGGCTCTCCGATCATGGGCAGGATCCCGATCTCGTGCGCGGTCCGGATCGCCTGCACGCGGTTGTGCGCGCCGAGCAGCCGGTACAGCCGCGCGATGCGGGAGCCGGCCGCGGCGGGGCTGATGCCGAGCTGTGCGGCGATCTGGTCGCGGTGCAGACCCTGGGCGAGCAGCGGCAGGAGCCGGGCGAGGTGCGCGGGGACGTCGGCGGCGTGCGGTGGGATGGTGATGCCGAACGCGTCCGCGAGGGTTTCGGCGTTGAGGCGTAGGGGTGCGCCGGGCCGGGATGATGCCCTGGGGGCGCACAGCGCGTCGCTGAGCGCGTTCAGGACGGCTTTGCGGCTCCGGGTAGGGGCGGGGCGTGTTCGGGCCGCAGCGTGGCGCTGTGGGGCTGTGCGGGCGTTCACGCGACACCACCGAGATCCAGGACGCCCTGCGACAGGCGCTGCGCAGCGGCGCGCGCGTAAGGGTGGAACCGTTCGATACCGATCGCGCGACGACCGGTCAGACGGGCAGCCTCCAGGGTCGAGCCGGACCCGGCCATCGGATCGAGCACGACGCCCCCCGCCGGGCAGCCGTACTCGATCAGTCGCTGCAGGATCGGCAGCGGTTTCTCGGTCGGGTGGATCGCGACGCCGCGTAGGTTCTTCGCGAACATCACGCTGGTGACCATCCGCGTCCCGTCGTCCACCCACGTGTTGCGGCGCAGACCCCCGTAGTGCGGCACCCTGTTCGCGCCGCCGCGCACGGCGCCCTGGTCCGGCCCGTCGTTCGGCTGACGCGGCGCTTCATGGTGGATCTGCGCCCATGGGCCGCGGTACCAGTGCAGGGCATGCTCGTGAACGCGCCGGAACCGGTCGGCCTGGAAGCCTGTGCCGTTGTTCTTCTGCCAGATCACGTCCTGCGAGAGCTGCCAGCCCGCAGCGGTGAACTCGTCGCGGCGTTCCAGGAACATGCGCATCGAGCCGAAGCACCACATGGAGCGCGTGACCTTCGCGATCTCGGTAGGCCAGCCGTCGGGCCACTGGTCCCATTCGAGGGATGTCTCGGCGTAGGGCGGGTCGCAGACGGCGAGGTCGAGGTGCTGGTCAGCGAGCAGCGGCAGCACGTCCTCGAATCGGGCGTGGTAGAGGGTTACCTGGCCGTCGTCGAACAGGGGCTTCATGCGGCACCTGCTTCGAAATCGAGCACGCCCTGCGCGCCGAGCGGACGGTTGGACCACAGCACTTCGACGCGTGCCTGCTCGCCCGACCGGCCGTTACCGGTGGACGCGGCGGTCTGCTCGCGGTACCAGCCGTCGTACAGCTCGTCGTAGAGCGGCGAGGGGTATCCGGACAGGACGACCGCAGCCGCGCAGTCCCACAGCGCTTCGGCCAGCGCGCGATGGTCTGCCTCGTCGCGCATCTCGTGCTCGTACCGGTTGGAGTGGGTGCGCAGGTCGCCCGGGTAGGGCGGGTCAACGTACAGCAGGCAGCCGGGACGGGAGCCGTAGGCCGCGATCACTTCGAGTGCGGGCCGGCATTCGAGCGAGACGCGCATGAGGCGTTCGGCGCCGGCGGCGAGGCGGGAGCGGTAGCCGTCGAGGTAGGCCGGCATGGAGGTGCATGAGGTGGGTTCGACGTAGTGCCGCCAGCCGGTTTTGCGGGGGCTTCCGCCGCGGGATTGGGTCAGGCGCACCCAGACGCGACGGGCGAGTTCGAGTTCGTCATCTGTGTCCTGCCATGCGGCGTCGAACTCGGCTCGGGAGTGTGGGGTGAGCACGGCCGCGCGGATCAGCTCGTCGGGGCGGTCGCGCAGGATCCGCCAGAAGGTCACCAGTTTGCGGTCAAGGTCGTTGACGGTCTCCATGCGAGACGGCGGTTTGGCCATCAGCACCGTGAGCGAGCCGCAGTACGGCTCGACGTAGTGCTCATGCGGGGGCAGCAGGGAGACGATCCATGGCGCGATGGTCTGCTTGCTGCCGAAGTACGGGATCGGGGGCCTCATGCCGCCCTCGACTTGGCGCGGGCGGCGCGCCGCTTGAGCGCACGCCGCTCATCCTCGCTTGTCATCCCCCAAACCCCGGCGTCCTGCCCGGTCGCGAGCGCCCACTCGAGGCACTCGTCCACTGCCGGACACCGGCGGCACACCGCCTTCGCGTCCTCGATCTGCAGCAGCGCCGGCCCAGTGTTCCCGATCGGGAAGAACAATTCCGGGTCTTCGCCTCGGCATTCAGCCCTGTGTCGCCAGTCCATTGGGTTTCCCTCCCTGGTGGTTGGTGTTGTTCGCGAGGTGGATCAGGTGAGCGGCGTGGCACTCGTCCGGCTCATCGAAGACCGGCAGCGGACACCAACACGCAAGCGGCCTGCCGGTCAGGTCGGACAGGTGATCGAGGATCCAGACGCGGCGCCGCGCGGTGAGCTGCCCGGCCAGTGCGTCGGCGACGTCCCGGTCACCTTGCGGGTCGCCGGCAAGCCACAGCCGGAACCGGGTGACGCACAGGGCCTGTGCGGCCGCAACGTTGATGGACCGCTGGTCGAGGAGTACTTGGCCGATGGTGAACGGGTTGCCGAACCTAGTCGGCCGCGCTACGACAATCGCCCCGGGATAGGACTGCTGGAGGCGGAATCCGGGCCGGCGCGAGAGACGCACCCGCTGTGGATAACCCTTGTGGACAACCGGTGCGGTCACGACGCCACCTGCTTCTTCGCGCCATAGCGCGCCGCGCCCGGGTGAGCGCGCTCGAACTCGGTCAGGTCCGCGAGCAGCGCGCGACGGCGTTCCTGGATGCCCTGCCAGCTGTCCGGGTCGATCTGCGGGGCGGCCTTCGGTTTCGGCGGCCGGCGCGGGAGCTTGTTCTTCGGTCCGCGCCGCACGCTTGCTTGTGCGGCGTCCAGGACGGCGAGGCGCACGGCGGCGTCCACGTCCCGTGTGCCGAGCAGTTCCGCCAGCCGCTCACGCGCTTCGGTCGCCGTCGCGCGCGGCTCCCCCATGGTCAACGTCATGACGCCATCAGCTCCCAGGCCTGCGCATCCGACTCGCCGTGGGTGCGGCGGATCGCCTCGACACAGATCGCGCCCAGCGCCTTACGCCTCGCTGAGGTGTTGATCGACCCGCCCGGCCCGAGCGTCGTCGTGGCTGGCGGAACGAACCCGTTCCACTGGCTTGCCTGCGCGTAGCCGATCGGCGGCTGCGTGAGCAGCGCGGCGAGATCCGGCTGCGAGAGCACCAGGCCGCGCAGCCAGCCCGCGATCTCCGCTCCGCGCGCACCGGACGCGCGCACCGATGCGGCGCGCGGGTCGCGCGGCAGGGCCGGTATCCCGGCCGGCCGGGGATCGGTGGTGGTCATGCCGCCCTCGCTCGGCGCAGGTCGGCGCCCTTGAACGCGATCAGGTAGCCGCGGCACATCTCGGTGAGGCGGGAGGTCACGCGCTCGCCGATGTTCTTCGCGAGCTCCTCGGTGGTGGCGAGGTTGGTGGCGAAGATCGATGGCAGGCAGTTGTTGTAGCGGGCGTCGATGAGCCGGTAGAGGATCTCTTCGACCCATTCGGACCATTTCGCGGCGCCGAGGTCGTCGAGCAGCAGCAGCGGCGCGGTGCAGTAGCGGGCGAGCACGGCTTCGCTGTCGCGTCCGGGCGTGGGCCGCAGTTCCCCGAGCATGGCCGCGGTGGAGATGGCGTGCCAGTTCGCGGGGCGCAGGCTCTCGGAGTACAGGCGCAGCGCGGCGTACGCGGCGTGCGTCTTGCCGGTGCCGGTCGGGCCGGCGAGCAGCAACGATGGCGTTGTGTCGGGGGTTTCGAGCGCGCAGTACACCCACTGGTGGATCTGGGGCCGGTCGGTGGTGGCGTCGGCGTAGCGGCGCGGGATGCGTTCCTGGGCGTAGGCGCGGTTCTTGGCGCGCCACCAACCGGTGGTCTGGGGGACGTCGGGGTCGTCGTATTCCCAGTCGATGACTTGCTGGCCGTGGGTGCGGCGGATGCCTTCGAGCAGGTCGGGGTTGATGGGGCCGAGGTCGGGGGTCATTGGAGCAGTCCTTCGTACGCGTTGGGGTCGGTGGGGTTGCGGTAGGGGCCGGAACCGCCGGAGACGGCGCGTAGCGCGGGGACCGGGGGGCCTTCGATGGCTGTGCGCAGGGTGTTGGCGCTGACGGACCAGCCGGTTTCGACGAGTTCGGCGAGGCCTGCCTCGATCTGCTGGTCGGTGTAGAGCGGCTGGTTGTCGTCGCCGGTCGCGCGGACGGCTTTGCGGACGACACCGGCGACGGCGTTGAAGTTGGAGAGCTTGACCCGGTCGGTGTAGGTGCGGGCGAGGCGGTTGACCCGTTGCCCTTCGGTCTCCGGTTTGGCTGTGTCGTTGGTGCGCTTCGGCGGCTTGTCCGCCGCGAGGTCGGGGACGATCGAGAGCTGCGCTGTGCGCTGTGACGGGACCGCGTAAGCACTTAGTACTTCCGTAGGAAGTACGGGTCGGGTCGGGTCGGGTCGGGGGGACCGTGACTCACGGGTGCAGTCACGGCGTGACACATCGGCCGAATCGCTGTGACCTGCTGGTTTTTCAATCGACCCAATCGGCGCTTCCGTGACTGTTTCGTTACCGTTCTCGGCGTGCGCATCGGGAGACGCGTGAGTCACGGCGTGACACTCGGCGTCGTGCACGCCCTGTGAAATGTGACTCACGCCGTGAGTCACGGCAGGCGTCACGGCGTGACTCACGGCGTTACGGTCGGGACCGCCATCCGCCTCTGCGGCCTTCCGCTTGGCCTCCTCGCGCGCCTGGCGCGCCCGCTCCCTGGCATTGCGCTGACGCGTCTTCGATGCCTCCCGCTCGGCGAGCACCTGCTCCCGCGTCGGGTTGTAGACCCCGTAGTCGTGGATCTGCCAGCCGCCGTCGACCGCCTTGAACAGCCCTACCTTCACGAGGGCGTCGATCAGGTGCGTGTCGCCGTACATCAGGGCGATTACGCGCGGGACGAAGCCCTCGGTGAGTTGCTGCGAGCTGTAGGAACCGCAGCGGACATAGAGGCCGATGGCCTCGTTGCCCGCTTCGAGCACCTTCGGGTGGCAGTGAAACCCGTCGTCGATCTTGAACCAGGACATGCGCTGTTCGCTTTCCCCGAGCTGAGGCGGATGGGTGGGCTGCGTTCCGGCGCTGACGCCGGCCGGGTATGGGGCGGCTCGGCCGCGAGGTCGAGCAGGTCAGCGCCGGAGTAGCGGCCGATCAGCCGGACAGGGCACCCAGCAATCCCGCCAGCCGCTCCGTCACGCGCTCGCCCGGCAGCGGCACGTTCGCGCGCTCCGCGAGGTCCGCGGCCTGGAGGATCTGCAAGGCGAGCTGCCGCGCTTCCGCGACGGTGTAGTCCGCTTGCGGGGTGTCGATGTCGACGAGCGAGACCATCGAGGGGGATTCGCCGTTCTGGGTGACGGCGACGCCAAGGCGCCCGAAGTATTCCCAGGGTGTGGCGTGCGCGGTGAGCGAGGATTCGTCGGAGTGCCCGGCGCAGTAGAACCGGCCACAGGGGGGTCGCTGGGTGTCTTCGGGCATGAGAACGCCGATAGAGTCGTTCATCAGATCCGCTCCCGGTTTCGTCGGGTGTTGGGTCCAGGCCCCGGCCGGTGTTGCGATCACCGGTTCGGGGCCGTTCTGTATCTGCGAAACCGAGTCTACATGTACATCGCGTCTTTGTGTACACTAAGGTTTTATGAGCATCGCGACGATCCCCTACACTGACGCCGTGCCAGCCGACATGAGCGCCGACGACATCGGCATCGCCGAGGCCCGAAGCAACCTCACCGAGGTCGTGGCGAACGTTCGTCTGCTGCGTCGAGCGAAATACCTCACGAACCGATCGCGTCGCGTCGCGTCGGTCGTTCCTGTCGAGCTCTCCGAGGCTGCGGATAAGGTTGGCGGCCCCGACGAGGCGACTGAGATCCTGCTCGCGGCTTTCGAGGCCCGGAAGCGCTGAACGTCGCGTCACGGTTCACCGTCCGGCACGCCGAACGCCACCCGCGCGCACTCCACACCCGGCCGCGCGAACCGGATCGCCGACCACACCTCGCGGCCACTCCCCCGCGCCACGGCCCGTTCCTGCACAAGCCAGAACCGCGCCCCGCGCTTCACCAGCTCCCAGTCGTCCGGCGCGAGCCACGACCCGCTAAACGAGCGTTCCTCGGCCAGCCCGACCTGCGCGTCCAACAGCAGCTCGTCACCGCCCCACACGGTGGTGACGGTGCCGGTTTCGACGAACCGGGCGGTGACCTCTTCGCCGTCACGCAGCCACGACTTCACGAGAGCTCACCGGCCTCGGGCTTGACTGCGCTCGCACCGAACAGCCACGTCTCTGACTCGCCATCAAGCCGAACACTGCGGCAGCCCTCACCGCATTCCACGAGCACGCCAACACGCCCGTGATTCGGACTGACACCGGGCGCATAGATCCGCACCCGATCGCCCGGCTCAAGCGCCTCGCTCGCCGCAAGAACCTGTTCCTGCGCCTTGATCCGTTCGGCCTGCTGTGCGCAGTACTTGCACGTCGGAAGCGCCGCAGCCTTCTCGTGCTCGGCTTGCGAGCCCGTGCCGAGCCACGGCGTGTGCCAGATCGGCGACAAGCCGCACAGCGCGGACGCCCAGCTATCTGGTCTCTGTCGGATATCGAGCAGATGGGCGCGTTTCCCTGTGATCGTGTAGACGCGGGTCTCGGGCGCGGTCGCGGTCATGATGCGCCTGCCGGCGCATCGCGTAGCACGTAGCCCGCGCTACGCACCGTCCAAATCAGCCGCGACCCACCCCGCGCCTCCAACTTCCGCCGCAGATAACCCACATACACCTGCGGCGAATTCGACCGCGGACCCTGCATGTGACCCCACACCTCACGGTCCATATCGGCCGTGGAAATGACCCGGCCCGGGTTGCGCAGGAACAAAGCGAGGAGCTCGGCCTCAGTCCGGCTCAGGTGTATGGTGCGTCCGCTGCGGGTCATCTCCCGCAGCTCCGTGTCCAGCACCAGGTCCGCGAACGTCAGCGTCCGCGACACCGCGCGCTCAGGCAGCTCGCGGTAGGCGCGCGACGGCGCCGGCTGGCCCGTCGCGGCCGCCCACCAGCCCGCACAGACCGCCGCACCCAACGGCAGACTCGGTGATTCCCCGATCCAACCCGCCGGGCTGTAGCCGCGCGCGGTGCGCTGCAGACCCTGATGGCAGTAGAACACCCCCGCGTCACCCGTCGGCAGCAGCGGCGAGCCTTCCTCCGGCGACCCCGGCCGGTACGCGCACTCGATACACGGACGCGCCATGACCCCGGGCGGCCGTGGCGCGGGTGTGAGCTCCGCGTCGCTGTGGCCGCCGCGGTCGTTGGTCAGGCCGATGCCGGCGCAGTGGTAGCAGGGCCCGTCGTCGCCCCAGCGGCCGTCACCGTCGCAGAACGGGCACACCCACCGGTACACGACCACCAGGGGCTGCGGTGAGCCCTGCGCCAGCGCGCTGCCACAGACCTGAATCGTCGAGACGGCCTCAACCACGCGGCGCCTCCCCGAGCACCGTACGTGCCAACTTCAACGCCGCCGTCCACGTCGCGACGTTGTCCAGGCGCGGCCCATCGATCTTTACGTGCACGCCATGCGGGCCTTCGACCACGTTCGGGTACTCGTCGATCTCGTCGGCGATCGCGTGCAGTACCTGCGCGCCGCCGAGCCGCAGTTCAGCGATCTCCTTCGGCGTGATCCGCGTTTCGGCTTGCTCGCGCAGGCATTCGGCGCCGCGGCGGATCGTGTCGGCGGGAGACTCAGGCATCGCCAGCCGCCTGAGACTCCTCGTCCGTCGCCAGCCGCGACGCCACAACCTTGTCCGCGCCACACACCGGGCACGTCAGCGCGTACACGTCGTGCCCGACCGAGAACACCATCACGATCGGCTTGGTGTGGCAGTTGTAGCAGGACCCGATCATCCGATAGGTCGCCTTGTTGCAGCTTCTGTTCCTGCACGAGCCGTCAACAGTCAGCAACCTGGCGCCGGCGTGGCCGAGCTCCACGTCGGCCAGCGCCTGACCCCAGTTGTGGAACCTGACCGCACGATCGTCGATGTACGCGACTGCGGCCAGCTTCCGGTTCGTCACGAACAGGATGTCGCGCGCATTCCAGAACTCTGGCGAGTCCGGATCGCCGTCAATACGCACGCCGAACCCGAGCGGCACGAGCCACTCGGCGACCTGATGCACGGACCGCGTGGTGAACACGAACACCGCATAGCGGGCCAGCAGCGCCCGCAGGCCCTCCACCGCGCCGGGCATCGGCTCGTCGTAGATCGACCCGTCCTGCCAGCCCTTGGAGTAGCGGTGGATGACGCCGTCGAAGTCCACGCCGACGCTCTGGACGCGGCGGGTTGGCGCGGTCGTTTCCGTCATGATTCGGCGCTCCGTTCACGCTGCTGGACCTGCTCCTCGACGACGGCCGCGAGCGGGCCAGCGAACCGGCGCCGCAGCTCGTCACGCGCACTGCGCGGGAGCATCCGTGTCCACCACGGCAGCTCCACGAAGTCGGCGGCGATGATCGCGCTACCAAGCGCCTCCGTCGAAGCACCCTCGAGGGCTAGGCGCGTACCGCAGGCCTCGTGGAATGCGCGCCGACACACGACCTTGTGACCACAGAATGCCCGCCGCGTCCGATCCGGCATGACCGCAACCGAATGACCGGTCGCGCGCACCCGCCGGCCGCAGCGGTAGCAGCGCGGCCTCACCGGCCGCTCCGGTCCCTGCGCCCGTTCACGCCTCGGCATCGGACACCGCCCCGGCCAGCTTCGGCGCACACACCCTGCACGCGCACGACGTCCCGGTCAGCGCACCCACCTCAACCACCGGCAGATGCGCGGCGTGCGCCTCCTCGGCCGCGGTCCCGGCCCAGCCGTAAATCACCGCGTCACGACACGGCCCACAATGGTCGAGCCGGTAGATCTCCACGTGCTCCGGATCGACAGGCCTCGCCCCCGCAGCCAGTGAACCGGCCGCGGGAACGAACGCCTTACCAGCGATGACCATCGTTTACTCGCCGGTCGCGCCGTACGAGTCCGTTAACACCGCGAGCGTGTCATCCTCGAGATCCGCCGGCAGCATCGGACGACCCGTACGCTCCTCCAGCGCCCGCTCCATCAGCCGGTGCGCCGTCTTGCGGTCCTCCGGCCGGATCGGCTCGATCCGCAGCACGCGAACCGTCGGAACGATGTACCCGGTGTCGACGTCCGTGGTCACCGACTTGGTGTCGATGACGGCGAGCACGAGGTGCATCTTGTTGGGGTGGTCGGTCAGGTCGTCGAGGATCGACGGTAGGCCGTTCTTCGATCCGCCGGGCAGGTTCCCGAGCATCTTGATCGCGGACATTGCTCCCCCTTCTGAGGGCTAGTGGTTTCTCTCGTGCGGGCATTCGCACCCGGGCGGGTGCGGCCGCGGGTCGTCACCACGGCGCGCGAGGTTCGCGAACAGCAATGTGACGAGCGCGAGCATCAGGGCCAGCGAGAAGCCGGCCAGCAGGAGCGGGTGGTGCGTTTTCGCCGTGTACACGCACCCGCATGCGGACAGCGCCGAGGCAACTTGGGCGATCCGGGCGGCGATCAGCGGGGCGTTCACGTGGCCTCACCGGCCCGCACCACCAGATCAGCGAGCACCACCGCGAGAGCCGCAAGCCCTTGACGATCCAGATCGCACAGCGCCGCCGAAACAGCCTGTGCATCCTCGTCCTGGACCGCTTCGACCAGCTCCATGGCGCGATCCCACGCGGCAGCCGCCAACACGTTCTTCTCCGCGTCCGAGACGGCGCGACGGGCACGCGTGATCGCCGCGTCCACCCCGGCCCGCTGCCGGAACCCGAGCCCCTTGGCGACGACCTCGCGATCCATGCCGTGCGTGTCCGCGATGGAGATCACGACGCCGCGTTCCATTGCGGTCAGCGCGACCGGGCAGCCGGAGAGTGCGCGCCGGATCGCGGTGGCGTCGATCAGTTCGACTTCGCGTTCGTGTGCGTCGCGCGTTGGGGTCGAGGTCCCGGACATGCCGAGTTCGGGTGAGCGTCGGGCGGCCATCACAGCACCGTCTCCGTCAGCGGCCATACGCGGATCACCGCGCCGGGCCGATCCAGAACATCGGTCGCGGGGTGTCCCGCGTAGTACTTCGCGAGCCGCGTGTATTCGACGACCCGGGCGTCATCGGTCCAGATCACGCCGGTCAGAGCGTCTTCCGTGGCACGCAGCAGCTTGGACAAGTCAGGCGTCGAAGCAGGCCGCCAGCGCAGCGCCTTGGACCAGCGCACGCCTTTCGGCCACCAGCTCGGCCGGCTCGCGGGTTGCTCGCGCATCGTGAACACGATCGATGCGGCGAGCGGCCCATCCAGCAGCGCCGGGCGCTGCGGAGTGGCCTCCACGACTTCGAGCGCAGCGGCCTTCACGTCCGCGCGCCACGGCTTGACGCGCTTCGACATCTCGATCATCACGCCGTTGCCGACGTTCCTCTTCGAGCCCTGTGGCGCGGGCTGCCCGTAGACGGTGATGACGATGGTGTCCCGCTCCGGCCGGGCTTCGGCAGCCTGAGCCGGTGCGGTGGCGTCAGACGTGGCACCGGCCGGAGCGGGGTTCTGTACGGGCGCGGTGTCGAACAGTGCGCCCTGGTCCGTGGTCGTCGTCATGAGGCACGCCCCGACCTAGCTGTGATCGCCTCAGCGAGGCACCGCGGGCACAGTGGATTGCCGCCCGGGCCGTACTTGCGGCACCGCGCCGTGCAGCTTGAGCAGGGTCCGAACGCGGTGGCGGACCACACCGCGCGCGGGTTCTCGTAGCTCGGGAACTCCTGGCTGGAGTAGTTGACGCGGACGGCTGGACGCCAACCGAACGAGACCGGCGCCTCATCCACGGCCGCCGCGGGCACCTCGATCGTCGGGGCGCTCACGCTGGCACCCCCAGCGAGCCTGCGGCAGACGAGACGAGCTCGCCCTCAACCACCCGCGGATACTGCCGAACACGCAGATCCAACGGCCACTCAGACGGCTCGCCGCCCTTCGGATCCACCGACCGATGCACCCGAGCCCACGGCGTTCCGAGCTGCTTGACATACACCGGAACCCCGGCATCACGGCACTGCGACACCAGCGACCGCGCCCAGTCGAGATCCATCGCCCGCGGCGCGGAACCGACACCCGACTCACCGCCCACAACGACCCAGTCCAACCGCGGGTTATCCCCAAGCCAGCGGTCCGCCAGCCGCACCGCCGAAAGCAACGGCTCCGCCGAGATCCACCGCACATGCGCCGGCGTCGACAAGAGCGCCTCAATCCGCAGCGTCGCGTGCGGCTGGTCCTCCGTGCTGACACCGAGCCACACGTTGCGCAGCGGCCACCAGCCGTCACCGTGCTCGGCGTCGAACATGGCGAGCGACGTACCTGTCTGCGCGACGTAGGCGGACCGGACGGCGGCCTGGAACCGGGGCGAGGACAGCAGGGCGCGCATGCGCCCGTGCCGCTTGGTGAGGATCTGATACGAATGCTGCGGGGTGCGCAGCATTACCGCGAACGCCCGCGCCACGAGATCCACGGGCACCTGCTTGTGGAACAAGTCCGAGAGGCTGTTCACGAACACGCGCCGCGGCTTGCGCCACGTGGTGGGCAGCTCGAGCTTGTGCGGCATCAGGATGATGCGCGTGGAGCCGCCGATCGCCTTGGAGTCGAAGAAGTTGCGCTGCTGCCTGAACGGCGGCTGCTTGTCGATGTAGCAATTGACGCAGCCTTCCGAGACGCGTGTACACCCGTGGACGAAGTTCCACGACGCATCCGTCCATTGAATAAGACTGTTGTCGCTCATGTCGGCTGTCCCCCACGGAAAGCGAAATCTGAAAACGGCGCGCACTCGGCGGCCGGCGTCGGGACGTGCTCGCGCACCCGCGCCAGGCAGCCGACGCCGAAGTTCTCGAACTCCAGCAGCCGCGCGTCCGGATCCGCGCGAGCTGCGCACGCGTGGTGATGTCCTCGCGCGCGAGGACGTTGCGGGCCTGGTGGCCGAGCCGGTCGTGCCCGAGCAGGTCGTCCAGTTCGGTCGGGTACTCGCGGCAGGACAGGTCGCGACACTCACCGCGCTGGGGGCTCACCGGCCCGCTCCCTTGCGGTCGTTCTGCGCGAGCCGGTCGATCCAGTGCTGCAGCCCGGCGAGCTCGGTCGCGTGCCGGTATTCGCACATGTATGCGATCGTGACCGGGTCCATGTTGTCGATCAGCCGCACTCGGGATTCGCGCGCGGCGCGGCACGTGTCCGACACCGGGATGCGGCGGCTGCGTGCACGGCGATCCCGCGTCGTCACGTAAATCTGGGACAGGGCGATCGCCAGCGAGGCCGCGAGCAGCACGATAACGATCACGGTCGTGGTCAGGTCAGCCGTGTTCACGACGCACCGTTCCCACTGAACGGCTTCAGCGGCCAGCACCGGTCAATCACCGCGGCCGGATCCGATCGGCGCAGATACGCCTCGAAGCTCTCAGCCCACTGCGCATGCCAGCGCTGCTGAAGCGTGAACAACTCCTCCAGCGACACCCCGGCCAGCGCGTCGAACCGCGCGCCGCCATCCCGCAGCCGCCACACCCAATCCGGACGCCGCTGCGCAGGACGATGCGCGATATCACCCATCAGCCAGGCCACGCGCACCGACTGCATCGCGTCGTAGTCGGCGCCGTGCGCCTGCTCCTCATCCCACGTCAAGCCGTACGTCTCGGCCGTGGTGCGCATCTGGTACGGGCCCTGCGTCGCCGAGACACGGCGGCGGAACGGCGCGGTGTGCCGGTCGATCACCATCGTGTCGATCACGCGGGCGAGCGGCTGCCCGCACACGTCCTCCAGCGAACCGAGGCCCTTGCGGCGGCATTCACGGTCCAGGACGCACAAGTCGAAGCCGATGTTGTGCCCGACCAGGGGAATACCCGCCCGAACGTGCTCGGCGACCGCGGTCGCGATCTCGAGCACGCCGGTTTTCGCGTCCATGCCGTGCTCGGCGGCATATTCGTCGGTGATGCCGTGGATCGCGATCGCTTCCGGGTTCATCGGGATCCCGGGGTTGAGCAGCCACGTCGCGGGCAGGGTCGGCTTCTCGCCGCCGACGCCGATCAGTGCGCAGGTGACGATGAGCGCGGTCTCAGGGTCTTTGTCGGTGGTCTCGAAGTCGAAGCCGGCCATCCGGCCCAGGTGCCATGGGGTGTTCATGCGTCACCACCGGCGGCACGCTGGTCTGCGTCGCGGGACTCGGCGATGCAGCCCTCGCAGCCGTCCATCCACTCGTCTTCCGGATGCCCGTTGTGCTCTGGCGATGCCGGCTTCGGCTTCGCCTTCGGCCAACGCTGCTCACTGATCCCCAGCAGTAATTGACCGAGTTCCAGCCGCTGACCCTGATGTTCCACCACCGAGGTCAGCAGCCGGTGCTGCATCAGCTCGTTGTAGATCTGCCGCATGCGTTCTCGCGGCGTGAGCGGATTCGTAACCTCAGCCAGATACGCCTGCGCCGTCGGAGCCGACGGATCACCGCGCTCGACATATGACTCATCCGGATCGGGCTCGTTCGTCGGGATCAGCCCCGCGCCCAGCAGCAGCACCCGTAGAGCAACGGTCTGCGCCTTCGACGCCGCTTTGTCGGCGTAGTCCGTTGCCTGCCCTACGGACTGCGCGATGAATGAGTCCTCCATCGGCCCGGTGATCTGCCAGGTCACAGTCACGCAGCATTCGCGCATATGTGTGCCCTTGGACGAGCGGGTGTCGTTGAAGGTCGCCTCGGTCTTGATGGGGATGACGTCCACGCCGTGCAGTAGTGTCGCCGGGCCGAATGCGTTGATCACGCGGTCTGCGCCGCGGAAGTTGTATTTGGTGCCCGAGGCGTTATACAGGTCGTTCTTGCCGATCGCGCCGACGGTCTGCCGCACGCGGCGCCATGCGACGCGCACCGACACGAGTTCTGGACCCTCGGGGCCCGGTTCGGGGATCCCGAGGTCTGGCAGCGGCTCGACCACGGGTCGCGAAGGCAGCGATACCTGGTCCGCGATCACCGTGCTCTCATCTACCTCCGCCCGCGCCAACTGCGCGGCCCGCTCGCTCAAAGTCGCAGCGCTCATCGCGTCCTCCCCCATGTCCTTCGGTACTGATTCGTCACATTCAGGCGGCGCGAATTTCGATCCGATACACACGCCGCGTACGCAGCCGGGAACTCGTTCAGCAGCCGCGCCGTATCCACATGCGTCCGTGACTGCAGCTCGTACGTGAACGCTGCCTTGTCGTCGATCACACCGATCTCGGCGTCGCCCAGCGCCTGCACCAGCAGCGCCTTCGCCATCGCCTTGCGGCTTTGGGCGTCCTTCTCCTCCGCGCCCGCCTCCAGGTAGGCATCCAGCGCGTCATGCACGTCGAGGTCACGGTCGAAGCGCTGCACACCGCCGCGATCCGGGTTCAGCTCGTCGAACAGGTCGACCAGCGACTCCGGGTTCCCGGACGGCTCCGGCGGCCGGCCGACGATGATGTGCTCGTGCCACAGCCGGTCGGCGATCGTGGTGATGTCCTCGATCAGCTGCGCGTGCTCACGCCCGAACACGGTGAACTGCCGGAAGTCCGAGCTGCCGATCAGCGCCGCGACGTGAATGTGGTCGAAGCCGGTGACCTTGTGCTGCCACAAGGTCTGCGCGAGCACGTCATCCGGGCAGCCCTTACGCCACTTGCCCGCGGTGAACGCGTTGCGGTTCTTCACCTCGAGCGCACACGCCTCGGTGCGGTCGCGGTCCAGCGGACACACGGTTACGCGCCGGTCCAGGGTGCACATGCGGTGCGGAGCGTCGATCTGCTGGACGAGGCCGACGCGGCGAATCGCGGACTTATTACGGCGCGCCCACTCCCGGGCGATGGTGTCCTCATGCAGGTGCCCCCACAGCGCGGGCTCGCCGGCGTCGTCATCCTCAGGCAGTTCGCCGCGCTTGTTGTAGTAGACGTGCAGCGGCGTTTTCTCGCACTCGGGAAGGCCCATGATCGGGGGGATATCGCTGGAGCCGATGCCTTTGCGGCGTTCGCGCAGCCACTGGTCGATCGGTGCGTCGGCAGACAGGACGAGCCGGGCTGTCGGGGTGACGCGGCGCCTGGTCGGGGCCGGGGTGTCGAATAGCGCGGTGGTCATGGATCGAGCCCTTCGCGCGCGATGCGCAGCGCGTCGAGCACGATGGAGAGGTTCTCCTCGTCCAGGACCCGAGCGGCTTCGCGTAGATTCGGGCGGCAGTCGGTCCAGCCGTGCAACGAGGCCGCGATCTCGGCGCGCACTCGCACGACCGTGGATGCCGAGCGGGCCCAGTCCAGCAGCGCGGCCCAGTCGATGCTCACCCACGCTTCGAACGGGTTACGCATGGGTTCGACGAAGCTGATCCAGCGCAGGTCGCGGATCGTGGCGAGGACGCGCAGTGCTGCGGCGGACGGCGATTCGCCAAGCATGTCTTCGTCGAGACGGTCGCGGACCTCAGCGGGCAGGATCCCGAGCAGGTCGGCGCAGGTGTCGATCCCGGAGTCGATCAGCAGGCTCATGCCGCCCTCCCCGCCACCAGCACCGGGCGCGGCGCAGCGGTCCGGGTGTTGCGGTGCAGCGCGGCCAGCAGTTCCGCGCTGGCGCTGTCCAAGTCGCTGGTCGCGAGCGCCTTCTCGTCCGCGTCGCGCGGATCCTCCAGGCGCTTCGACGCGTCGAGCGCGTCGTTCAGGGCGTCGCGCACGGACTCGACCTCGTACAGCTTGAGCAGCAGGTCGGTGATGGTGAGCGGGTGGACACCCGCAGGCAGCGTGATCATTCCGCCGCCTCCGAGCCCTCGTCAGCGTCCGACCCGGCCAGCACGGATTCGGTCTTCCCGCGGCGCGGCAGCTTCTCCGACTCGGCTACGGGCCCGTCTGGAACCGGAGGCTCCACGGCATCGCCGTCCTGATGAACCGGTGACGGCTGCTCCTGCTTGTCGGCGAACGGCGCGAACGGGAACTGCGGGCCCGCGACCACCACCGTCGACACCTCAACCCGCGCCGTGTCCTGCGATTTGCCCGCAGGCACCGCACTCGAGCACGCGAGTTGCTGGCACGTCACCTCCCGCTGCGTCGGCAAATACACCAACGCCCCCTCACGCACCAGCGTCAGCATCCCGGCGCGCTTCTCCTCATCCAGCACGCATGCGGGGAACGCCACGTCCTGCAGCGGGTCCTGTCGGTGAACCACACCGCCCGCGATCACGCGGCCCGTGTACGACGGCGCAGGTGCGGGCATCGGCTCATCAGGCTTGATCACAGGGATGATGCCGGTCTGACCCGGATCGGCGACCGTGTGCAGGGCCCGCTGCCGCATCGTCCCCGCCTGCCGCGCCGCCAACTCGTCGAACGCGTCCGTACCAGGTGCGGGGATCGCGCCGACCTCGTGGGAGACGAACAGGCCCGCACCCATCGCCTCGGCCTGCACACGGTTGCGGGACTGGCGCCGCGCCTGTGCGAGCCGCGAATCGAGTTCGGCGAGATGGCGGTGCAGGTCCAGCGCCGCCTGCTGTGCGGGGATGTCGTGGTTGAGTGCGCTGAGCACGGTGCGGGCGACCGCGACAAATACCGGGTCGGGATTCAGTTGTGCCGAGGTCGGGTGCTGGGCGACCTCAACGTGCATGCCATTCGTCGTGGCGCTGACCTCGAGATCCGGCGCCGCGGGCTCGGTCTCGTGTCCGGTCTGCGGTTCGGACTCAGCGGCCGGTTCCTCCTCCGCTGGAACCGACACGCCCACCATGCCGCCGACCACGCGACGCCACACGCTCACGCGCCGGGTGCCACGGTGCGCCGAGCCGGGTACAGTGGTGCTCAAAGCCACCACACTTCCTTTCAACTGGGATTGGTGGTTCGTTCGCCGCCCCAGCGCCCGGATGCACCCCGGGCCGGGGCGGTTACTCACATCTCGGCCAGCAGCCTGCGGTCGCGCTGACGGCGGGCGATCCCGCGGGCGATATCCGCGCTGGTGATCTGCGCCGCCTCGGGCTGCGCCGGACCGGGGTTCTCGAGCTTCGCGAGGATCGCGGCCACGTGTTCCGGATAGAACCGGTAGCGGCCCTTCGGTCCCGGACTGGTGCGCGCGTGCGGCCAGTACTCCTGCGGATCGGTGGACTTCAGGTGCTTGCGCACCGTGTCCTTGCCGAGCTTCACCAGCTGGCACAGGCCGTTGAAGTCGAGCGTCGGCGCGGCGTGTGCTTCCTGGACGCTCATGCCGCGACCGGTTCGGCCTGGTAGGCGGCGCGCAGCGTCTCGTCGGAGACCGGGTTGCCGTCCTCGTCGACCGTCTCGAACATCGCGAACAGCGCCGTCTGGAAGTCGGTGCCGCTGGCCAGCGCGTAGCGGGCGGCGATCGTGGCCATGGTGGTGCTGTCCGGCTTGTAGCCGGGGGTCAGGACGCGGGTGGGCAGGCCGCTGCGGTTCTCCCCGGTCAGGATCGCCTGGTTGGGGGCGTTAAGCCGGGCGCCGCGCGCGTCGCGGTAAGCCTCGTCGCCGATGGCGGCGGCGAGGATCTGAAGGGCGTTCTCGCGGAGCCGGAATCTGACCTTGAGGTCAGGCGGGGGCATCGACACGGGAGTCTCCTGTACATCTTCAGCCATTTTGCTGAGCATCTTCAGCATAGACCGGCGGGGGCTGAGCATGTCAAGACACTCGGCTGAACACGCACAGGATTTGTGGACTGACTTTGGCTACGCGCCGGTAGCGCGCCCTTGCGTACCCCTTCGAGTCCTGTGACAGTAGACCCGGACGTGTCCCCCACCTGCGTCTTTGACGCATTTGCGGATGCCTGGCGCACCGCCCCGAACTGGCGCACTGGATAGGACAACCCATATGCTGAAGACGTTCAGCACCACGACCGGTCACCGAATACGCCCCCACGTCCCACACCCCCCGAAGGCACCCATGGCCGCCGACGACACCCCCGCACGCCGCGCCGCCAAACGACCCTCCAGCGACCGCGCCCGCGCCTGGGGCGCCTGGCTCGACCCCACCCTCACCCGCCGCGGACTGCGCAACGCCGAGTTCGAACGGCTGCTGGCCAACCCCTCCTACGACTCCGGCCTGATCTCCAACTGGCGCCAAGGCAAGACCGCCCCCAGCGAAGCCGCCGCCTGGGACGTGGCCGACGCCCTGTCCCTGCCCGTCCCCGACGTCCTGCGCGCCGCTGGCTTCCCCGAATTCGCCGCCCGCGTCGAACGCGTCGCCGGACGCGGCGTGCAGCCCCCGCCCCTCGATCCCGTGCTCGAACGCCTTGACGCCCTCGGCGTGCCCGAACTGACCCGGCCCCTCGCCGCGGAATACGAGCGCGACAAGGCCTCGCTGCGCCGTAGATACGAGCTCGAACTCGCCGAGCTGCGCCGCAAGCTCAAACAGGGCGACGACGACGACACAGACGAGCCCCGTACCGGTACCCAATAGCACACACGCGAATCGACAAGACCCGTCACCCCATGGGGTGACGGGTCTTTACCATGGCCTAGAGCATTCCTACGCTGACTAACTACCTCAGCATTCGCATGAGCCACAAGAGCACGTCAAACGCTCAAAGGGGGAATACATGGACACGGGAGACAGCGGTCGAACCAACGCCGTATCCCACACCGCATGCAAAGCGCTGATTACCCCCAAAGCCACCCTGATCGCCACCGCGATCCTCTGGCCCGCCGCCGTGCTGCTCTTCGCCCTCCACCTCGACCACGCGCTCAGCCTCGGGCTGCTCGGCATCGGCCTGTGGTGCTTCTGGCTCCTCGCCCTCGGCTGCGTCGGGTTCTGGACCACGTTCCTGCGCGTGACCAGTCCCCTGCTCGCCGAGGACTGGCGCATCGGCGTCGCGTTCGGGGACCTCAACCACCTGCCCGTGACCGAATCCACCTACGAGGCGCTGCTGGCCGACGACAAACCCCCCAACCCGTTCGTGCGCGGGGCGCTGTGGCCGATCTTCACGTGGATCGGCGGCATGTGCTGGGGGATCGCCGCGCTGCTGACCGGCGCCGCGGCGAGCGGGCTCATCCACGCCCCCACCACCGACATCCTCGTCGCGCTCGTGATCATCATGATTCCCGCCGTGCAGTGCACCGCCGCCGCCGTCAACGGGCCGCCGCTGACCCGCCAGTGGCAGCTGCGCAACGCCGCGGCGCTCGCGCACCTGCGCATGCGCGCGATGGCGCAGCAGGTCGCCGACGCCCGCGCGCTGAACACCTCCGTGCCGGACACGATGGCGGACACGGCGGAGATCCCCGGAGCCACCCTGCACGTGGTGCACGGCAGCGGCGTCAACGGCCGCTCGCACAGCTGGCACACGGCCGGCGAATCCTAGGCCGCCGCGGCGAACCCCACCCGGGACAGGCGCGCATCCAGCGCCACCGTCATGTCGTCCTCCACCTCGGGCAGCAGGTGCCCGTACCGGTCGTAGGTGATCTGGATCGACTTGTGCCCCAGCCGGCGGGAGATCGCGAACAGCTGCACGCCGATCGCGATGAGTACCGCGACGTGGGAGTGCCGCAGGTCGTGCACGCGCGGTTTGCGTTCCAGGGTGCCCTCGTGCCCGCACCACTGGATTTCGACGTCGCGCAGCGTGGACGGGCCGCGGCGCCCGATCCCGGCCGCGTAGTCCTCGCCCCGGCACGCCACGCACCGCATCGCCCGGTACAACGCCGGCCTCCAGCGCCCGGTGTAGAAGGTGGAGTGCGTCCAGCGGCCGCCGGCCGGGCCGGTGAACACCAGGTCCGTCGGACGCTTGCCCTCTAGGCGTGGCCGGATCATCTCCACCTGACGGCGGGTCAGGGCGATCCAGCGCACCGACGCCTTGGTTTTCGGCGCGCCGAGGTAGTAGCTCTTCTTCTCGGTGTTGTTCTTCGCGTGCTTGACCACCGACTGCTTCCACGCGCGGCGCACCCGCACCCGCGGCCGGGGGCCTTCCAGCTCGAAGTCCCGCACCTGGTGCGCCGTGGCCTCGCTGAAGCGCTCCCCCGTGCCGTAGAGCCACTCGGTCAGGTCCGCCGCCTCGGCGTCGTCGAACCAGCCGTGCAGGATGGCGAACTCCTCCGGGTCCAGGAACATCATCTCCTCGTCGTCCTCGCCGTCGTCCAGTGACGGCAGCGAAGTGTCGGCGCACGGGTTGCGGGAGCGTTTGGGCACCTCCGCGTCGACGAGGAACTGCATGATCGCGTACAGCAGGCCGTGGATGTTGCGGACGGTTTTCGCCGAGACCGGTTCGCGCGCCCACGGCCAGTCCTCCTCCGGCACGTCCGGGTCGCCGGGATCCTCGCGCTCGCCCTCGAGCAGCCCGCTGATCCACGGGCCGATGCTCTCGGGGCTGATCTGCTCCGGATCCAGCACGTTCATCTCCCCGAACTTCGGCTCGAGGTGGTTGCGCACGATCGCGTGATACCGGGCGAGGGTGCCGGATTCGATCCCGGGGGCCATGCGCGCGAGCGCCGCCTTGGCGTGGTCGCGAAAGAGCAGCACCGGTTTATCGTCGGCGCCCTGGGCGGCGTCGATCGCGGCGGCCTGCGCGGCGGTGACGAACCCGATACCGGGCAGGTAGTTGACGGGCCAGTCGTAGCCGTTGGATTCGACGGCGAGGGCGAAGAACTGCGCGGCCTTCAGGTCGCGCTTGGGGTTCTTCTTCGGGTTGAACGTCTCGGTCTTCTGCGGACCCTTGGAGCCGCCACGCAGGCGCCATTTGACGTCCCACACGGTGGTGCCGTCGGCCAGGGAGCGGGGTTTCGGTGTGAGCGCCATGCGTTCCACGCTGCCCGCGAAACCGGGGCCCGGCCAGGGTTTTTGCCCAGTTGTGATGTAGAACCTGCTGTAGGGTTCTTTACCCCTCGCGGACCCGTACTATATCCGCTGGTAGTGGCTATCAATGTCTGGTGTCCGAGGGGGGACTTGAACCCCGCTTGCACAGCAGGTCAGCAGGTAGACGGCTCGCGCGAATGGCGACTAAAGGCGACTGGCGGCGAGTTTTGACCGCTGCGTGCTCCAAAA
>Ga0070739_10000379_pt1 | contig 87950 bp, 87 predicted proteins | sample Coa_R1_7_FD_66445 | JGI IMG/M metagenome (GOLD analysis project Ga0070739, IMG submission 66445) | Surface soil microbial communities from Centralia Pennsylvania, which are recovering from an underground coalmine fire - Coalmine... | ecosystem: Environmental > Terrestrial > Soil > Unclassified ...
GAGGGGGTGCGGCGGGTGAGGGGGCGAGGGGGTGCGGGGGGTGCGGGGCGGTGTCCGGGGGGTGCGGGGCGGCGCGGCGCCGCGCTCCGCCATCCCCGACCGCCGCAACCCCGCCGGTATCCTCAAACGCGATGCCCTTCCCGCAAACGCGCATGCGCCGCCTGCGCGCCACGCGCCAGCTGCGCGGGCTGGTCCGGGAGACGAGCCTGGAGCCCTCCGATCTGGTCTACCCGATGTTCGTCGCCCACGGGATCGACCGCCGCGAGCCGATCGAGGCGATGCCGGGGATCGACCGCCTGTCGATCGCCCACGCGGTGGCGGAGGCCGGGGAGGCCGCGGCGCTCGGTGTTCCCGCCGTCTTGTTGTTCGGCCTGCCGGCGGCCAAGGACGAGGAGGGCTCGGGCGCCTGGGACGAGGAGGGGATCGTGCAGCTCGCCACCCGGGCCATCAAGGAGGCGCATCCCGACCTGCTCGTGATCACCGACCTGTGCCTGTGCGAGTACACGAGCCACGGGCACTGCGGCGTGATCCGCGAGGGCAGGCACGGCCCCACCGTCGACAACGACGCGACGCTCGAGCTGCTCGCGCGCACCGCGGTCTCGCAGGCGAGGGCCGGAGCCGATGTGATCGCGCCCAGCGACATGATGGACGGGCGGATCGGCTTCATCCGCGGCGCGCTGGACGAGGAGGGCCTGGCGGACACGCCGATCCTCGCCTACTCGGCGAAGTTCGCCTCCGCCTTCTACGGCCCGTTCCGCGAGGCGGCCGACTCCGCGCCCGCCTTCGGCGACCGCCGCGCCTACCAGATGGACCCGGCCAACGGCCGCGAGGCGCTGCGCGAGGCGCTGCTCGACGTCCAGGAGGGGGCCGACCTGGTGATGGTGAAGCCCGCCCTCCCCTACCTCGACCTGATCCGCCAGGTCAAGGATCGAACCGGCCTGCCCCTCGCCGCCTACAACGTCTCCGGCGAGTACGCGATGATCAAGTCGGCCGCCGCCGCCGGCCAGCTCGACGAGCGGGCCGCGGTGCTCGAGGCGCTGACCTGCATCCGCCGGGCCGGAGCCGACATCGTGATCACCTACCACGCCCTGGAGGCGGCGCGATGGCTGCGTTAGAGCCCGCCCACCCGGGCGGCGCGGCGAGCGGCCGGCACGGCCCGAAGCTCCGCTCGCGCCGGCACGGCGCGGCGATCCCGCTGACCGAGCTGGACAAGCGGCTGCTCAACCTGATGCAGGGCGAGTTTCCGATCGCCCCCCGGCCCTACCAGCACGTCGCCTCGCGGGCCGGCATCTCGGAGGATCAGGCGATCGCGCGTGTCCGGGAGCTGATCGAGGAGCGGATCGTTCGCCAGGTCACCCCGATCTTCGACACCCGGGCCCTGGGCTACTCCTCGATGCTGGTGGCCGCCAAGGTCGATCCCGACAACCCGTGGCGCGCCGCCAACGTCATCAACGCCCACCCCGGCGTCTCCCACAACTACCTGCGCGACCACGAGTTCAACATCTGGTTCACGATCGCCACCGAGCCCGACTCGCCGCTTGGGCTCGACGGGACGCTGGAGGTGCTGGCCCGGGAGGCGGGCGCCGAGTCGGTCCGCCAGCTTCCCACCCTGCGGCTGTTCAAGATCCGCATGGACCTCGAGATGGAGGGCTCCACCGAGGACCTGGCCCGGGCTGTCGAGGTGGCGCCGCCGGCCGAGACCGAGCCCCAGCCCTACGACGAGTTCGACGTCGCCGTGATCCGCGCCACCCAGGGCGACATGCCGATCGTCGAGGAGCCCTACGCCCCCGCCGCGGCCGAGCTCGGCGTCCCCCAGGAGCGGCTACTCGACCACCTGCGCGGCATGCGGGAGCGGAGGCTGCTGCGGCGCGTGGCGGCGATCCTCTACCACCGCCGCGCCGGCTTCAGCGCCAACGGGATGGGCGTCTGGAAGGTGCCCGAGGAGCGGATCATGGAGCTCGGGCCGAGGATGGCCGCCTTCCGCGGCATCTCGCACTGCTACCAGCGGCCGACCTACGAGGACTGGCCGTACTCGATCTTCACCATGGCGCACGGCCGCTCCAAGCAGGAGTGCGACGCGATCCTCGCCTCGATCGCCGAGCAGACGGGCGTCACCGAGCGGGCCACCCTCTACTCCTCCACGGAGTTCAAGAAGATCAGGCTGCTCTACTTCACGCCTGAGTTCCGGGACTGGGAACGGCAGCACGCCGGGGTTTGACGACCGCCCCGTACACGACCAGCCGCTCCAGCGCGCTCTACCACCGGGCGCTCGAGCTCCTCCCGGGCGGCGTCAACTCCCCCGTGCGCGCCATGCGCTCGATCGGCCGCGAGCCGATCTTCATCGCCTACGGGAGGGACGCCCGGGTGGTGGACGTCGACGGCAACGAGTACGTCGACTGGGTGTGCTCCTGGGGGCCGCTGATCGCCGGCCACGCGCACCCCGCGGTCATCGACGCGGTGGCCTCGGCGGCCACCGACGGGACGACGTTTGGAGCGCCGATTGAAAAGGAGGTGACTCTCGCGGCTGAAGTGGCGTCTCGCATTCCGTCGGTCGAGATGGTGCGGATGACCTCCTCGGGCACCGAGGCGACGATGAGCGCCATCCGCCTGGCGCGCGCCGTGACCGGCCGCGAGCACATCCTGAAGTTCGCCGGCTCCTACCACGGCCACGTCGACGGGCTGCTCGCCGAGGCGGGCTCCGGGCTGGCCACCCAGGGGATCCCTTCCAGCCCCGGCGTCCCCCGGTCGGCGACCGAGCTGACCGTGATCGTGCCATGGAACGACCCCGAGGCGGTGAGGGCGGCGGTCGATGGCCACAGGCTCGCGGCGATCCTCGCCGAGCCGGTTCCAGCGAACATGGGGGTCGTGCCGCCCCAGCCCGGCTTTCTCGAGCTGTTGCGCGAGTGCGCGGACCGGACCGGGGCGCTGCTTCTCTTCGACGAGGTCATCACGGGCTTCCGGGTCGCCCGCGGCGGCGCCCAGGGGCTCCATGGCGTGATGCCCGACCTCACGATCCTCGGCAAGGTGGTGGGCGGCGGGCTCCCCGCCGCGGCCTACGGCGGCGCCGCCTCGCTGATGGAGCGGATCGCCCCCGCCGGCGAGGTCTACCAGGCGGGCACCCTGTCCGGCAACCCGCTGGCCGTCGCGGCTGCGCTCGCCACCCTCGAGCTGCTCGAGGAGGACGCCTACGCGCGGCTGGCGGAGGTGACCGGCGCGCTCGCGAGCGGGCTCGCGCAGGCCGCCCGGGAGGCGGGCGTCCCCGTCCAGGTCCAGAGCGTCCCCGGCCTCCTCACGCCGTTCTTCAGCCCGGCGCCGGTCCGCGACTACGCGGGCGCCGCTGCCTGCGACCGCGAGGCCTACGGCGCCTGGTGCCGCGGGCTGCTGGCGCGCGGCGTCTACCCGCCCGCCTCGCAGTTCGAGGCCTGGTTCCCCTCCCTGGCGCACACCGACGAGGACGTCGAGCGCACCGTGCAGGCCGCCCGCGCGGCCTTCCGGGAGGTCGCGCCGTGACCCGCGACCTGGCGCGGGCGCTGCGGGCCGAGGGCGGGCTGCTGGCCGAGTACGTGGCCGCCGACGGGGCGCCGGGGGAGCGCGGCGAGGGGCCCGCTCGCCTGGCCGCGTCCGGGCCGCGGGTGGCCGGCTCGGCCGGCGAGTACGAGCTGCTGCTGGAGATGGTCCTGGAGGGCACGCTGCTGCACTACGGCAGCGGGCGCGTGGTGGAGCCCGACGATCCCGACCTGGCGCTGCTGCTCGGCGACCGCCTGTACGCGCTGGGGCTGGGCCGGCTGGCCGCGCTCGGCGACCTGGAGGCGATCGCGGTGCTGGCGGACGTGATCGCGGGGCTGGCCCAGGCGCACGCCGAGGGCGACCCGGGGCGCGCCGGCTCGATCTGGGAGCTCGGGGCCCGCGCGATCGGCTGGGGCCCGGCCTCGTGACGCCTGTCGCGTTGTTGACGATAGCCTGTCCCCCCCGCTTCAATCCCGAAGCGAGCTACGCCCCTGACAGTGCCCGACCGCCGTCGAAAAGTCCAGTCCAAGTACACCGCTGAGCGCAACATCCCCGGCGCCTTCGAGGGCGAGACCGTCACGCGCCGCCGGTTCATGACCGGCGTCGCGCACGGCGCCGGCGGCGTGGCGGCCGCCGCGTTCACCCTGCCGGCGCTCGGCTTCGCGCTGGCGCCGGTGTTCAAGGTCGCCCCCAACCTGACCTGGCAGGCGGTCGGCCCGCCGTCGGACTTCCCCAACGACAACTACGTCACCCGCGTGATCACGATCGTGCCCGGGATCGGCGAGGCCGGCAAGTCGCTGGCCTACCTCCGCGCCCGCAACCCCGCGATCGACACCGAGCCCGAGGACCAGTACAACCACTGGGTCGCCCTCTCCTCGCGGTGCATGCACCTCGGCTGCCCGGTGCGCTGGGTGGACGCCGCCCAGCGCTTCATCTGCCCCTGCCACGGCGGCGTCTACAACCTGCGGGGGATGGTCGCCGGCGGGCCTCCCGTCCGCCCGCTGGACCGCTTCTACACCCGCCTGAACAGCTCCACTGGCCTGGTGGAGGTCGGCCCCCGGTACTCGGTCAACTCCGAGCTCCAGCGCTTCTCGCCCCGTGATCCGGGCGAGCCGCTGGACGGCATCGGCCAGTTCCTCTACCCGGCGCGGTGGTCGACCCCGCCCGCCCCCGGACACTAGCCGCCATGCCGCGCCTTCCCGCCCCCCCGCTCCCCAAGATCCTCCAGCCCAAGCCGCGCCGGCCGGGCGAGGGCGCCGAGCAGGGCGCGCTCGCCCCCGTCGAGGGCGCGATCACCGCCGTCGACTGGATCGACGAGCGGACCTCGCTCTCCCCCGCCATCCGCTGGCTGCTGTTCCGCAAGGTGCCCAAGGGGACCAACTGGGCCTACACGCTCGGCTCGGCCACCCTGTTCGCCTTCCTCAACCAGGCGGTGACCGGCGTCTTTCTGGCCATGTACTACCGCCCGGACGCGGCCGGGGGCGCCTACGAGTCGATCCGCAACATCAACGACAACGTGTTCGCCGGCCAGCTCGTGCACGCGATGCACAAGTGGGGCGCCTCGGTGATGATCATCCTGGTCTTCCTGCACATGGGGCGGGTGTTCTTCTACGGCGCCTACAAGTACCCGCGCGAGCTGACCTGGGTGATCGGCGTGGTGCTGCTGATCCTCACCCTGGTGATGGGCTTCACCGGCTACCTGCTGCCGTTCGACCAGCGGGCCTACTGGGCGACGATCGTGGGGGTGAACATCAACGGGACCGGACCCTTCATCGGGCCCTTCCTGTCGGACTTCCTGCGCGCCGGCAACGAGTTCGGGGCCACCACGCTGTCGCGCTTCTACGCGATCCACATGCTGCTCGTCCCCGGCGCGATCATGGCGCTGATCGGCGCGCACCTCTACCTGGTCTCCAAGCTCGGCACCACCGCGCCGCCCTGGATCAAGGCCGACCGCGACCCCGTGCTCGAGCCCGAGCAGACGGCGCAGGTGTAGGAGGGCGAGGCCGTGAACCAGGCCCAGAAGGAGGCGTATCTCCGCGAGTACTCGATCCTGAAGAACCAGGGCAAGCCGTTCTTCCCCTACGCGGTGGCCAAGGACGGGACGATGGCGGCGATCGTGATGGCCGTGATCATCTTCCTGGCGCTGCTCTTCGGGGCGGAGCTGGGGCCGAAGGCCAACCCGACCACCACCACCTACGTCCCGCGCCCGGACTGGTACTTCTACTTCCTCTTCGAGGTCCTGCGGGTGATGAAGAACGTGCCCAAGTTCACCCCCATGGCCACGATCGGCGTGCCCACGATCTGCATGATCCTGCTCTTCCTGCTGCCGTTCTACGACCGCAGCCCCGAGCGGCGGATCGAGCGGCGCCCGGTCGCGCTGGTGGCGGGCGTCGCGACGATCGCCGCGATCGCGTACCTCACCTACACGGGCGCCAACACCGGCTCGCCCAACTCGGTCGACATGAAGCCCCCCTTGAGCCTCACGGCCGCCCAGGCCTCGACGTTCCGGGCCGGCGAGCTGGTGGTGGGCCAGTCGGGCTGCCTGGCCTGCCACGTGATCGGGTCAAACGGGAACAGCGGCCCCGGGCCCAACCTGACCCACATCGGCGCGCTGCTGCCGGCCAACGCGATCGCCTCGACGCTGATCAATCCGACCCCCCCGATGCCGTCCTTCAAGAACCTTCCACCGCAGAAGTTCAAGGTGCTGGTCGGCTTCCTCTCAGAGCTCCAGTAGCCCGTCTCGGTCGGTTGGGACCGCGATCCGTGGAGGGCGTGCTCGAGGAGGCCCAGGTCAGGGCGATGTTCGACCGCATCGCCGGTCTCTACGACCGCATGAACACGGTGATGACGGCCGGGCTGCACCACCGCTGGCGCCGCCGCGCCGCCGACCTGGCCGAGCTGGCGCCCGGCGAGCGGGCGCTGGACGTGGCGTGCGGGACCGGCGATCTGACGCTGGAGCTGGCCACCCGGGTGGGCGAGGGGGGCCTGGTGGTCGGGGCCGACTTCTCGCCGCGGATGCTCGAGCTGGCGCGGGCCAAGGCGGCCGCGCGCGAGCGCGTCCACGGACACGCCGCGCCGGTCCGCTTCGAGCCCGCCAACGCGCTCTCGCTGCCCTACCGCGACGACGAGTTCGACGCCGCGACGGTCGCCTTCGGGGCGCGCAACTTCGCCGATCTGCGACGGGGCCTGAGCGAGATGACGCGCGTGGTCCGCCCCGGGGGACGGGTGGTCGTGCTCGAGATCACCTCCCCGTCGCGGCCGCCGTTGTCGACGTTCTTCGAGCTCTGGTTCGACCGGCTCGTCCCCGCCCTGGGGCGCCTGGCGGGCGACTCGGAGGCCTACCGCTACCTGCCCAGCTCGGTCCGGCGCTTCCCGGGGCCGGCGGAGCTGGCGGCGGTGATGGCGCGCTGCGGGCTTCAGCGGATCAGGTGGATCCTGACCGCGGGCGGGATCATCGCGCTGCACAGCGGGGTAGTTGCATGACCGTGGGTGCGGTCGCCGCCGTCACTGAGCTGGGAGGCCAGGCGGTCGGCCGCCTGCTGGCGCGGGTGGAGGAGCGCATGAGCGAGCTGGCCAGCGGGCACGGCGAGGTGCTGGCCCGCTACGCGGGGGAGACGATCCGGGCCGGGGGCAAGCGGCTGCGCCCGCTGCTGGTGTGCCTGGCCGCCGGCGCGCCGCCCCCGGAGAACGACGACGTGCTGCGCGCCGCGGTGGCGGTGGAGCTGGTGCACGGCGCGACGCTGGTCCACGACGACGTGCTCGACGGCTCGCACCTGCGCCGGGGTCGCCCCACGGTCTTTGCCTCGGGCGGGCGCGGCCTGGCCACGGCCGCCGGCGACCTGCTGTTCTCCCGTGCCTTCGCCGAGCTGGCGGCGGGCGGGTCGATCGAGGCGGTCAGGGTGCTGGCCGCCGCCGCCGACGAGCTGGCCCGGGGGGAGCTCATGCAGCGCGAGGACGCGTGGTGTCGCAGCCTGACCGTCGAGCGCTACCTGGAGCGCTGCCGCCTGAAGACGGCCGTGCTCTTTCGGGCCGCGTGCACGCTGGGCGCGCTGGCGGCGGGCGGCCCGGCGCGCCAGCTGGGGCGCTTCGGCGAGCAGATCGGGCTCGCCTTCCAGATCCTCGACGACGTGCTCGACATCACCGGGCCGCCGGAGCGCACGGGCAAGCCGCGAGGCACCGACCTCCTCGACGGGACCGAGACGCTGCCGCTGATCTACGCGCGCGGAACCTCGGAGCGGCTGGCCTCACTGGATCTCCGGCGGCTTGGCGGCCCCGAGGAGGCGGCCGAGGTGTGCGACCTGATCGCCGCCACCGACGGCCTGGCCCGGGCCCGGGCGCTGGCGCTCGAGCTGGTGGCGGGCGCCAAGCGCTCGCTTCCCTCGCTGCCCGAGCGCCAGCACCGGGCGCTTGAGCTGGTGGCCGACGGCGTGGTCGAGCGCTACTCCTAGGCGGCGGCGGCGCGTCGCCGGCGGCGGACCCTGCGGGGTCCGGGCGCGGGTCTAGAAGTCCTCGGGAAGGATGAGGTCGGCCTGCAGCGCCGCCACGAACCGGTCGACCTCCTCGACCATGTTCGCCTGGGTCAGGCGGTGCAGGTCGCCGAGCATCGCCGCGAGGCCGTCGTCGAGGCGCTCCTCGAGCTCCTCGACCTCGGTCTGGTCGAAGACGCCCTCGCCCAGCCACTGGCAGTTGGGGCAGCGCAGGTCGAGCTCCCACCGCTCATCCTCGGTCTCCGACCAGGCCACCGGCTGGACGAGCTCGCTCGAGCACTCGGGGCACACGTGCAGCGGGCGGCGCTCGACGCGCGGCGAGTCGTCCTCGAAGCGAACCACCTCGATCTTGCGCCCGCTCGGCAGGACGATGCGGTGAACTGAGTGGTTGGGGCCGTTCACGTCCATTGCTTCTCCCGATCACCGCCAATATCGGCCGCCTCCCGGTCGACCTTGAGCGGGGCATTTGCCGGGCGCGTTGATGTGGCCGCTAACCTTCCTGGCCCCGGCTCCGGAGGATCGAGCTATGTTCAGAAATCCGCTCACCGATGTGATCGTCGTCCTGGTCGTCGTCCTGCTGATCTTCGGCCCCAAGCGGCTGCCGCAGCTCGGCCGCTCCCTGGGACAGGGGATGCGCGAGTTCAAGGACGGGATCACCGGCAGTTCGAAGCCCGAGGGCGAGGAGCGAGCAGCGCTGCCGGCGGGCGAGGCCGGCAACGGCCAGGCCGCGCCGGTGGCCGAGCGCGACCCGGCTGAGGTCGCGCCCAGCGACCGCGCCTGAGCCCCCGGTCACGGGAGCGGCATCGTGGCGCGGGTCCTTCGGCCAATCGGGCACGAGGATCGTCTGAGCATCGTCGACCACCTCGACGAGCTCCGCTCGCGGCTGTTCGTGTGCCTGGCGGTGCTGCTGTTCGCCTTCGGTGTCTGCTTCTGGCAGAACACCGCGCTGATTCACGTCCTCAACCGGGCGCTGCCCCACGTCTCCACGGTCGGGCAGCACGGTCTGGCGGCGGTGCGAAACGAGACGGTGAGGGAGCGGGATGGCCTGTTGAAGATCCAGCGGGGTGCCTCGGCCCTGTCGGGCTCCGCCTCCCTCTCGCCCACCGACCGCTCGGCCGCGGCCGAGATCGCCCAGGGCGCCGCCCAGGCCGCCCGCGCGCTGCCCTCCAACCCGGCGGCCCAGGAGAAACCGATCACGATCGGAGTGGGTGAGCCGTTCACGACCTCGCTGACCGTCGCGTTCTACTTCGCCCTGCTCTGCTCGCTGCCGGTGCTGCTCTACCAGGCCTACGCCTTCGTGATCCCGGCGCTCAACCCGCGCGAGCGCCAGGTGGCCACGCCGGTGATGTTCACCGCCCCGGCCCTGTTCCTGGTGGGCGTCGTGTTCGCCTACGTCGTCGTCCTGCCGCCCGCCGTCCACTTCCTGCAGGGCTACCACTCCAACGAGTTCGACGTCCTCGTCCAGGCGAAGGCGTACTACACGTTCGAGATCTTCACCATGCTGGCGGTCGGCGTGGCCTTCCAGCTGCCCCTGGCCCTGCTCGGCCTGCACCGCCTCGGGGTGGTCGACGGTCGCACCCTGACCAGGCACTGGCGCTACGCTACGGTCATCATCGCGGTGATCGCCGCCGCGATGCCGGGTGCCGATCCGGTGACCACCGGACTGGAGACGCTTCCCCTCGTAGTGCTGTTTCTCGCCAGTATCGTGATGCTCAAGATCGCCGACCGCCGCGCGGCCGCGCGGGCCGCCGCGGAGGCCTCCCAGCCCCTCGACACCGGGCTGGACCCGACCTAGCGCCGCCATGCTGTTCGACCTGCGCAGCCGCGGCCGTCGGACCACCGTCCGCGGCGTCTACCTCGGGCTCGCGATCCTGATGGGCGGGGGGCTGATCCTGTTCGGCGTGGGGACCGGCGTCGGCGGTGGGGGCCTGCTCAACGCGTTCTCGAGCGGCAGCGGCGCCAACCAGGGCGCGGTCGTGAGCTCGGCCGAGAAGGCCGCCATCAAGGCCACCCGCCAGCGCCCCAACGATCCCTCGGCGTGGGCGAACCTGGTCCAGCAGCGGTGGCTGGCGGCCGGCCAGCCCGGCAACTACAACGGCACCCAGTTCACCTCCTCGGGCCGCAAGGAGCTGACCTCCGCGGTCGCCGACTGGCAGCGCTACCTGCAGCTGACCAAGGGCGCGGATCCCGCCGGGATCGCGAGCGTGGCGTCCAAGGCCTACTACGCGCTGCGCGACTACTCCGGGCAGGCCGCCGCCTGGGAGGTGTTCGTGGCCGCCAATCCGGGTGCGGCGCGCGGTTACGAGTGCCTCGCGGTCTCCGCCTACGCCGCCAAGCAGACGCGCAAGGGCGACCTGGCGCTCGCCAAGGCGCTCACCCTCGTGCCCAAGGTCCAGCGCCCACTGCTCAAGACCCAGCTGCAGCAGGCCAAGACCAGCCCGTCGGTCGCGGCGCAGTGCTGAGCGGTCGTTCCGGGCGCCCCCGCGCGCTCGCGCGGCCAGCGGCGGCGCCCCGCGTGCCGCGCGGCACCGAACGAGTGCCGGTGGCTAAGATCGGCGTCAGGGCCGTTAGCTCAACTGGTAGAGCAGGGGACTCTTAATCCCAAGGTTGGAGGTTCGAGTCCTCCACGGCCCACCTCCTAGAAATTAGAGTATCGGCGCGCGGCGTTCGGTCGCGTGCGGGCTGGGGCTAGGTCGGGCAGACTGCCCGTATGAGGGTGACGGCGCGTGGCGATTACGCAGTTAGGGCGGCAGTTGAGTTGGCTGCGGCTGATGGGGCGACGCTAAAGGTGTCCGAGGTTGCGGATGCCCAGGGGATCCCGCCGCGGTTCTTGGAGAACATCCTGCTGGCGTTGCGCCGCGCCGGGATCGTTCAGAGCCGACGCGGGGTTGACGGCGGGTTTCGCCTTGCACGTGCCGCGGGGGAGATCACCGTGGCCGACGTCCTGCGAGCCGTGGAAGGGCCGCTCGCGAATGTGCAGGGCGTGACGCCGGAGGCGGTCGAGTACTCCGGCACGAGCGAGGTCTTGCGGGACGTCTGGGTCGCAGTGCGGGCGAGTCTGCGCGTCGTGCTCGAGCGGGTAACGCTTGCGGACATCGTCAGCGGAACGCTGCCGGCGGAGGTGAGTGCCTTGATCGTTGATCCCGAGGCCTGGCGGGTCCACGCTCCTCGGCCCTAGGCAAACATCACAAGTCCGGTCGAGATCATGCTAGTTTCGCCTGCTCTCTGCAGGTGCTGACTTCCCTCGAACCAGGAGCAGGCAGATGGATCCATTGATCGTTGTTTTCGGGCTTGGTGTGGGCGTGCTGGTCGGTATGACCGGTGTCGGCGGCGGGTCGTTGATGACGCCGCTGTTGGTGCTCGTGTTCGGGGTCAAGCCGGTCACCGCGATCGGGACCGACCTGGCCTACGGCGCGGTGACCAAGACGGTCGGCGGTTGGCGCCACTGGCGCCAGCGCACGGTCGACTTTCAGATGTCGACTTGGCTGGCGATCGGGTCGGTACCGGCGGCGATCTCGGGCGTTATCGCGCTGAAGGCGCTCGAGGGCGACCACAAGGCAACGTTCGACAACGCCGTGCTGATCGCCGTCGGTGCCGCGCTCGTGCTCTGCAGCCTCGCGACGTTCACGCGCCTGGCCTTTGCGTCCAGCGCTGAGAGCGAACGCGAACACGCAGAGTTGACGCCGCGCCGCCGTGTCCTTGCCGTGTTGCTCGGGATCGTGATCGGGTTCGTGCTCGGTGTGACCTCCGCAGGCAGCGGGTCGCTGATCGCCGTCGCGCTGATCCTGATCTTCCGCCTCACGCCGCGACGGGTGGTCGGCACCGACGTGTTCCACGCCGCCATCCTGCTGTGGGCCGCCGCGCTCGCGCACCTGGTGGCGGGCACCATCGACTTCGCGCTCGCCGGAACGATCCTGATCGGCTCGATCCCTGGCGTCTGGATCGGCAGCGCGCTCCCAGTGCGCGTCAACGCCGGCGCTCTGCGCACCGCGCTCGGCCTGCTACTCCTCGGCGCGGGGCTCGCGCTCCTCCAAAAGGCCGGAGCCACCGTCCCGACCGAGGTCATCGCCGCGTTCCCCGCCGCCGTCGTAGCGCTCGTCGGCGCAGCGCTGCTGCGCTCCCGTACGACTCGCCGCGGCGTCACCGCGGACGCCTCACCTTGAATGGAGCGCGCCTCAGTCCCGGGAGTACCGGCAAGGACTTGCGCTGGCCCAATTCTTGGGGGTCGGGCCGGCGGTGCTCGCGATAATCCGATCGCCGCCAAGCTCGCGCGAACGGCCAACAAGACCGATCCGCTGCTGTGGACAATCGGCGCCGCGGTCTGCGCGGTCACCGCGATCGTCGAGGCCAGCGCCGACGACCTCGCCCCGGCGCTCGAAGCCGCCTGAACATCAGGCCTCAGTCCTGCCGTCCCGGGCGATGCACAACCAGGTCGCCGTGGTCGCGAAAGCCCCAGGGTTACGCGCGAATAGGGCTGCCGCCAATCCAGGTAGCAGTTCTGCTACCATGGATGCCAGGTGGCGACAATCCCGCAAAAGGAACTCCGAAACAACATCGGCGAGGTGCTCCGCCGCGCCGAGGCCGGAGAAGAGATCACGATCACGGTCGCCGGACGCGAAGTCGCCCGGCTCGGCCCAATCGGACGGCGTCAATGGGTCGGGGGATCCGCTTTGCGAGCGATCTGGCAGACGCCGGTACCCCGAACTCTCGGGCGCGACTTGGAACGTTTCCCCGCGACGATCGCCGATCCGTTCGCGTAGCCAGTGCGGGCTCTACTGGATACGTCTGTCCTAATCGGCGACACCGCTCCCGAGAGCGTCGAGGCTGCTATCAGCGTGGCGTCGATCGCGGAGTTGCACTTCGGAGTGCTGACCGCGGCGGACGACGACGAGCGAGGCCGGCGCACACAGCGTCTCGGCGCGATCGAGTCAACCTTTGATCCGCTGCCGATCACAGCCGAAGTTGCGCGCGAGTGGGGACGCCTCGCCGCCGCAGTCAGCGGGCGCGGCGGCCAGCCCCGCAAGCGAGCGACGGACCTCGCGATCGCTGCGACCGCGAACGTCCACAAGGTTCCGCTGCTGACGGAGAACACCAGCGACTTCACGATCATTGGCGACCTGGTCGACGCGCGCCTGCCTACCGACATCGAACCCCCTCGAGCGCCGCCAGACGACCCGCCGAGCGTGTAACTCCGTCGCCCGCCTGCAGCCACCCGCCAGCGGCGCGGCGGCGGCTGTCAACCAGCGCGAAACCCCCGCAAACACCAGCAACCTCTCGCGGGGCGCGACCGCGTCCCGACGCTGGTTGACCGACGACGACGGCCGCGCTACCCGCGCGACAGCGCTCTCACCCCACCCACGAAACGTCAGTAGCGCCGAAAAACCGTGATCACATCTGGGGGAATTCGCGTGATGCTTGACACGATCCTCCGTTGCCGCCGTAGGCCGACCCCCCGCAGCCGGCGAGAGCCAGCACACCCATGAACACTGCGACCGCCGCAAGCACAAGCAACGCGCACCGGCTGGTCGGCGTCGCGAATAGTCTCGCACCATCTCTCGAACTGCCCCTCTGGTCGAGATGGACCAGACCCGACCACGCTGCTGGGTTTTGAGAGCTTCGGCAGCGCGACCCGCGGCCCTACTCCCGCTACTCGCCACTTCCACGCATCTCGGCGTTATCGACCGTCGCGCGCTCGGACGAACCCGATCGGCGGGCCTCCTTTGCCGCGAATTGCGGGGGCGCCCGAGTGCTTGCTGCAGCCGGATCCGCCGCGACAACCGCGTTCGCCGGCCACCCGCTGGCGCCGATCGCGATGCTCGTCGGACCGGTGATCGGGCTGCCCGCGCTGCTCGGCCTCAGTCGAGTAAGGCTCCACCTCCGGACTCGGCCGCGCTGGACCGGCCCGCAGTCCGCTGGCTGCGCGACGCGATCAGACAGTGGTAGCTGTTTGTGAGCCGGTAGCTGCCGTCGGCCGCACGGTACGCGCTGAGGCCGGCGATGAGCGCCCGCTTGAGCTCGGGCTCGCGTTCGGCCCCCACGAGCGTCGCCAGCCCGGCGGGGGCGAGGAGCGCCCGGGTGAGCGTCTGCTCGTCGGGGAACTCGAACGCCCAGCGGGTATCGAACTCCTGCTCGGGCGTGAGCCCGGCCCTCGTCGCGATGTCCTCGAGCACTCCTGGTCGGGAGTAGTCGGGCTCGGCGGGGGCGTCGGCGGGGCGGGGCGGGAAGAACGGGCGGGCGATCTCCTTCATCGCCTCCAGATCGTTTTCCCGGTGTGGCCCCCAGACCTGGATCACCACGGGAGCGCCGGGCTTGGCCACCCGGCCAGCCTCCCGCAGGGCGGCCGTGATGTCGTCGGCGAAGAAGAACGAGTTGAACCCGGTCACGAGGTCGAAGGTGCCCTCGTCGTAGGGGAGGGCCTCCATCTCGCCGACCCGCAGGTCGGCCTCCGGCAGGCGCCGGCGTGCCAGCTCGATCAGCGCCTCGGAGGCATCGAGCCCGTAGGGCAGGGCGTCGCGGCCGGCGACCAGCCGCAGGAACGCGCCGACGCCGCAGCCGACGTCGAGCACGCGGTGGCCCGGCGCCAGGTCCACGCGCGCGAGGGCGGCCTCGTAGGTCGGGATCTGCTGATCCTCTGAGAGCGCCCAGTCGGCGGGGCGCGCCCCCCACAGCGGCCCCCATCGCTGGGCGCTGCCGTCAAGCTTGGCTGCCTCGGTCGGGGACATCGCCGCTCCTCTCTTTAGACTATATTCCATAGTTATTCTAAACTATGTGATGTAGTCTTGTCAAGCGAGGAGCCGTCCGGCTGCGCATGGCCAACGCGGATCTGACCCTGTTCTCCTACGAGGTCCTCGGCCTGGTCGGCCGTCAGGGCGCTGGCCCGCACGACCTGCTGCTGCTCGCCAAACGGGGGCGCTTCTTCAACTGGGCCGGCGAGAGCCAGTACTACACCGAGCCCAAGCGGCTGGCGAAGCTGGGCTACCTTGCGGCGCGCAAGGAGCCCGGCAAGACCCGCGAGCGCACCGTGTACACGCTCACCGACAAGGGCCTCGAGGCGCTGCGCGAGTGGGCTCAGACACCCGTCACCTTCACGCCGCTGAAGAGCGAGCCGCTGTTGCGCCTGTTGGTCTGCGACCTCGTCGGCGAGCCGGTCACGCGGGCGAGCATGGCCACCCTGCGCGGGGACATCGCCGACCTTTACTCGCGGCTGGAGGAGGCCGAGCGCCGCGCCCACCAGCTTCCCCACCGCGAGCGGTACCTGCTGCTCGCGACCGGCTTCATGCGTCGCTACCTCGACCTGCACCTCGAGCTGGTCGATCGCGTCGAGAGCGAGCTCCAGGGCGAGCCCGACAGGGCGCGTGCCCCATCGGCCGACCGCGCCCGGTAGCCGCGCCTCAGGTGAAGTGCGGCGCCCGCAGCGACAGGGCCGCGCGGCGGCCGTGCCGTTCTGCACCCCGAGGCGCCGGTAGGCGTGCTCGACGTGTTGTGCACCGTGCGCGTGCTGAGGCCGAGGCGCGCGCCGATCTCCTGGTCGGTCAGGCCCTCCGCGGCGAGCGCGAGAACCTGCTGCTGGCGCGGAGAGAGCTCCTTGCCGCGGCCGTCGAGGCTCTGGTGGCGGGCGGCCGGGATCGTGTGCACGAACCAGGTGACCGCGACCCGCCACCGCTCCCCCCGGATCTCCGCATGTCTCGTGGAGCGGGAGGGCCCGCTCGTCGTGCTGAGCTTGAGCAGCACCTATATGCATCACGAGGAGGTGCTGGCGCGCGTCGCTCGCGGCCGCAGCTGGATCGCGGGGAAGCCGGGGATGAGGCCGAACGCGATCCCGCCGAGCACGAGCACGGCCGGATAGGGCAGCCCGGAGCGGTCGGCGAACACTCCCAGGAGCGCGATCACCGCGAGCAGCCCCAGTACGAGCTCGGCCGTGCGCACGTATCCGGACGGCTGTCCCAACCGCGTGGCGTAACGGCGCGTTCTCACAGCCCTACGGCTACCCCGGCCGCCGGCGGCGCCAACCGGCCGGCTCCGCGGCCAGACGGCGCGGCGCTGCATGCGGCAGGGTGACCGCCCACGCGCTAGCGTCATCTATCAGATGGCCAGGTGGAGGGCGACAAGCAGCGTGCTCGCGCTCGTCGCGCTCGTGGCGCCGGTGACCGCGCTGGCGCTGTACCTGGGCCACCAGGCCAGCGCCAGGCGGGCGAGTACGGGCGGCATGCCGACCGCGCACAGCTCGAACGGCGTGCCGCAGATAGGGGCGTTGTACGCCAGCTCCCACGCCACCCAGCACATGTGCACGGCGAGCGTCGTGCACAGCCCGCACGGCAACACGCTCATCACGGCCGCGCACTGCATCGCGGGCGGCGGCGCGGGGATGGTGTTCGCCCCCGGACAGCACGGCGCCCACACGCCCGACGGACGCTGGACCGTCACGGCGGCGTATGTCGAGTCGCGGTGGCTGAGCCGCCAGGACCAGCGCGCCGACATCGCCTTCCTCACCGTCGCCCCGCGGGTGATCAACGGGGTCAGCACCGAGATCGAGCAGGTCACGGGCGCCTACCAGCTCGGTCCCACGGCCGTCCGCGGCGAGCGGGTGACCGTCAGCGGGTATCCGGCCGGCAGCGTCAACGACCCGATCACCTGCACGGCCAGGGTCTATTTGACGAAGAGGTTCCCGTCGTTCGACTGCCGGGGGTTCATCGGGGGCACCAGCGGCTCACCCTGGCTGCGCGTGACGAAGCACGGCACGGAGATCGTCGGCGTCATCGGCGGGCTCTACCAGGGCGGTTGCTACGACTACACCTCATACAGCTCGCGGCTCGCCGGAGACGCCGACAGCGCCTACGGCCGCGCGTCGGAGCAGCGCGAGCCGGCGGACGTGGCGCCGCGCCCCGGCGACGACGGCTGCTGAGCGCGCCGCCCGCTCACGCCGCGGCGACGGGAGCGCTGCAGCCGGCGCCCCCCGGGTGGCGGCGATCGTAGGCCCGCGCGAGGGCGTTCCAGATCTGGTCGGAGGTCATTCCGCCCCCAACCTGCTGGATGTTCGCCGCGACAGCGATCGTCACCTGCCGCGAGGGGTCTGTCCAGTCCTGGGCCTGGTAGCCGGCGAAGACCCCGGCGTGTCCCAGCCAGGACCGGTGGTCGAATGACCGCGCCCGGATGCCGAAGCCGTAGTGGCCGCGGCCGAGGTGGGTCATCTCCCTCACCAGCCTGGTGCTCACGAGCCGCCCCCCGATCAGCGCGTTGGCGAACTGGGCCAAATCGAGCGAGCTCGACGCCAGGCCGCCGTCGGTGAACACCGGTCCCCACACCGCGCTCGAGACGCCGTAGCCGGGGATCCACTCGCCGATCAGCGTGCCGTCTCTGCGGAGCAGGTAGGGGTGGGCGACCTGCGCCTCGGCCGCGGGGGTGGGAACGAACGTCGCCGAGGTGAGCCCGAGCGGCTGGGCGATCAGGCGCTGAAAGTCCAGTTGGATCGGGCTGCCGGTGATCCGCTCGAGGATCGCCCCGAGCAGGATGTAGTTGGTGTCCGAGTACTGGTAGCGGCTTCCGGGGGAGAACTCCGGCCCCCCCAACCCGGTGCCCAGCCCCGTTAGGACCTGCTGCACCGTCCAGCGGTGGCGGGGACGGTTGTTGATCGTCCATTGGATCCGCGGATTGTTGAGATAGTCCGGGACGCCGCTGGTCATGTTGAGCAGCATCCGCACCGTGATCCGGCGCGCGCCCGGAAGCCACGGGTAGAACTCGGCCAGCCGGCTCGCCAGCGACAGGCGCCCGTCCTGGACCTCCTGCATGACCATCGTGGCCACGATCGTCTTGCCCGCGCTGTTGAGCACGAACAGGGAGCCGTTGTCCGCCGGGCGCCTGGAGCGAAGGTCGAGCACGCCGCTGGCGCCCGCCCACACCACGCGCCCGCACGCCACCACCGCCGCGGTGGCGGCGGGGGCGTGGATGCGGGCCCGTGTCCGGCGAAGCGTCGCCTCGAGCACGGCGCCGAGCGGCGGGCGCGGGCGCCGCGCGCGGGCGGTGATCCGCGGGGCCGGGGGGCCGGGCGCGTGCCCGCTCGCCCGCGCGCGCGACCGGGCCGGCGACTGAGCGTGCGCGTGCCCGCTCGGCGCGATCAGCGCGACGATGGCGACCGCGCACAGAGCGCCGGCCAGCAGCGGCGCCAGAACGCGACGGTCGCGGGCGCGAGGCGGGAGCGACGGGAGCCTGAGCCCGGCCATCGGCCCGGGCAGCGCGCTGGCGGCCGTGAGCAGCACCGCCTGAAGCCAGGGGCCGAGCCCGGGCGCACGGTGCAAGAGGACCTGGTCGAGACGGAGGTTGCGGGCGAGCGCGTAGGAGGCGTCCGAGCCGGCCAGCATCACCAGCAGCGCGCCCACCCCGACGAGCACGACGCGCCGGCGGCGCTCGACGCGGGACAGCGCCAGGCCGAGGACCAGCCCGGCGAGGAGCGCCGCGGCGAGCACGCGGGTGAGGGGCTGGGCGTCGAAGCCCGCCAGCTGCAGCAGCGGCAGCGCGTCGGAGACCCGGGGGCCGAGCGCCAGCAGCCGCAGCTGGCGCAGCTCGTAGAGCAGCCCGAGCGCCGTCAGCGAAGCGATCGCCACGGCGGCGGCGCCGACGAGCGAACCGGCGGTGGCGCGCGTGAGGACTCGAGGGGCCAGGGTCGGGCGCCCCCGGGGCCGCGGCGAGGGCGAGAAGCCCGGCGCCTCCCCGACCGCGCCGCCGAGCAGCTGCTGCTGGGCGCGCGCCAGCGGGCGCACGGAGGCGAGGACGACGGCGATCGCGGCGGCGTGCAGGGCGCCCGTGGCCGGGCTCGAGCCGAGCGGCTCGCCGAAGGCCGCGACTCCCAGCGCGATCGCGCTCAGCGCGGTGAACGCGTTCATCAGCGACAGCGGCGAGACGGGGTCGCCGCGGCGAAGCGCGGCTTGGAAGGCGAGGAACCCGCCGAGCGTGCCCAGCGCGGCTAGCAGCGTCCACCCGGTGAGCAGGCCGGCGCCGCGAAAGCGCAGCGCGACCGAGGCCGCCTTGATCGCTCCGTCGGCGACGCCGTAGAAGGCGCCGGCCGCCACGGCGAGCGTCGCCGCGCCGGCTCGGGGAGCGATCAGGCCGCCGGCCAGCATCACCAACAGCGCCGGGGCGATCAGCAGCCCCGCCTGGAGATGCCCATGCGCCGAGCCGAAGCCGAGCGGCAGCGAGGCGAGGCACAGCGCGATCAGCGCGATCGGGACCAGCTGTCCTCGCGCGACGCGGTGACCGAGGAGGCGGGCGGCGAGCGGCACCGACAAGGCCAGGCTGCCGGCGCTGAACGCCTGCACGAGCGTGAGCGGCGCGAGCGCCACCGCGACGATCTGGCCGCCGAAGCCGACCCATCCCGTCGCCTGCCCGGCCAGCCACGCGGGCTGTCGAAAGGCGTCGATCAACCCGGAGCCCCGTCCTTCGCGGGCACGTTCGTGACCGCGGTGCTGAAGGACGAATCCGAGGTTGATCAGCGCCGCTGACAGAAGCGCCAGGAGCAGCGCGCCGATCAGGGTGAGCTCGGAGCGGCGCCGGGGATGAGCGGGGAGGAGGCGAGCCGGCCGTGGCAGCGCCACGCGCCGTGGGGGCGCTGCAGGCGCGGACCTCGGGGGGCGCGCGACCTCACGCGAGGCGAGGTCGAGCATCTGGTTCAGCCGCGGGTACCAGACCGACCAGTCGTGGCCGCCGGGATAGAACCTGGACTGCACCTGCGCGCCCGCGGCCAGGAGCGCCTGTGCCATCGGCAGCTGCTGGGCGCTCGAGCCGTCGTCGCGCCCCACGAACATGTAGACGCGCAGCGGATACTTGGCCAGCGCGCCGCGGAGTCGCCGGACGTACTGGAGCGGGCTGTTATAGGCCAGCGCGCGAGCGCCGGCGCCCGCGAACACGCCGGTCCGCGTCTGGCGGAAATACCCCGACCAGCTCTGCACGTTCGCGAAGTCCGACAGGTGGTGCAGGGCGATGTTCATCGCGCCGTAGGCGCCGGCCGAGAACCCGGCGATCACCCGGTCGTGTCGGCGGGGGATCGTCGCGAAGCGCTGATCGACGTTGTGCATCACGTCGATCACGTAGCTCTCGAAGCGGCCCGACGGGGTGTTGGCCCACTCCGAGTCCGAGAAGGTGCTGCCGCCGATCCGCCCGTCCGGGTAGACGAGGATCATCGGCCGGATGCGCGCGAGGCTGAGCTGGTTGTCCAGGCGCACGTCCATGTTGGCGATGTCCACCCACACTCTCGGCTGCCCGGGCGCCCCGTGCAGCAGGTAGTAGACGGGGTAGCGGCGGGCCGGGCTGTAGCGCGGCGGGAGGTAGACCAGGTAATCGGCGGTGCGGTGAAGCGCCCGCGAATAGAAGTGGACCTGCTCGAGCCGACCGGTTCCCGCGCGGCGAAACTGCACGAGCGTCGTGAAGCCGCGATGCAGGTTGTAGTCCTGGCCGTAGCCGTAGGCGCCCGCCAGCCCGCCGGCCACCAGGCTGGCCGCCGCCGCCGCCACCACCACCCTCAGCGCCACGAGCCTCATCCGCGCAGACCACCCTCGGCCGCCGCCGAGCCGGAAGCCCGGCGCCGCGCGATCGGCCGCGGGCGCGCTGCCGGCGCGCGGGGCAGGTAGCCCTCCGCCTGCAGCACGCGGAGGACCGCCCGCGGCAGTCCCACCCGGGGCTCGAACACCAGGTATCGCGACCGCCAGCGGGGCGAGAACTTCTGGTTGAAGAGCACGAGACGGTCCATCTGGAACCGGCGTCGTAGGGGCGCGAGCAGCCGCCGGGCCAGCGCCTTGCCGACCCGGCCGCCGGGAGCGTCGGGGCGCAGCAGGTGCGCCAGCCCGGCGTAGTTGAGGCTGACCTCCTCGATCCCCAGCTCCCGGGCGCGCTCGAGCGCGTGGCAGACGAGCGCCTCGGTCAGTCCGTTGGGGGTCTCGCCCACCCGGCGGACGACGTCCAGCGAGAGCCTTCCGCGGTGGCTGAGGAAGCGCATGACGCCACGGAGCTCGCCCTCGGGCGAGAAGGCGAGCACGTAGAGGTCGTCCGGTCCGACCGCCTGCTCGAACTCGCCCATGCTCATGGCGAAGCCGAGGATTCGCCGGCGCTCGGCGCGCCACCGTGCCTCGACGTCGTCGATCATCGCGCCGAGCACGGCGTCGACCGCGCGGCCCTCGAGAATCGAGACGCGCCAGCCGCGCCGGCGCAGCCGCTGGACCGACTGGCGCAGCTTGCGCACCGACCGCCCCTCGAGCGTGAACCCGCGCGGGTCGACGACCGCCTCCTCGCCGGCGCGGACCGCGCGCAGGCCCAGGGCCCGGAACGTGTCCAGGTGGCGCTCGGTGGCGCCGTACGCCGCCACCCGGAGCCCGGCCTCGTGGGCGCGCGCCACCAGGGCGCGCAGCGCCTCGGCAGCCGCCTCCCGGGGACCAACCGGGTCCGCGGAGACGACCACCGTCTCGCCGACCACGGCAAACGCCACCACGCCGTCGCCCGCGAACTGAAACTCCTTGTCCGGTCGCACGATGTAGGGCGACAGCGAGTCCTCGCCATGATCGGCGACGATCGCACGGGCGCGGTCGAGCGCCGCCTGCGAGGCCTCGCCCCGCAGCGCACTGGGGTGGCGCAGGGCCCGCGCCAGGACCAGCGAGCACACCAGCGCGCCGCCCACCAGCAGGTCGATCACGGTCCCCCAGGGAGCGGCGATCCGGGCGTGCCCGAGCGCCAGCACCGCCGACGCGCCGCCCACCGCGTGCAGCCGGCCCGCCTCCCGGACCGCCCGCGCCACCGGCGCCGCCAGGTCGGCGGCCGCCGCCGCAGCCCACAGGATCCCGGTCGCCGGGACGCCCAGCAGCTCAAGCCGTCGCCGGCTGGTGTCGGCGCGGGGGCGCCGCAGGCGGCGCAGCCCCCACCCGGCCAGCGAGACGGCGAGCGCGACGGCGCTCGCGGCGGCCATCACCGCGAAGCCCGAGACGATCCAGCCGAGCACGGCGACGAGCGCGGCGAGCCAGAGCCCCAGCCAGCGGCGGACCGCAGCCCTCAACGTCCCACCCCTGGCACGAGGATGGCGCCCGGTCTCCCGAACCGTCCACCCTGGTGGCTGCTCGCTCTCTGGAGTCCGAAGCGATCCATCGTGGTCGATTTCCCTTTAGGGGCATAAGACTGACGTCAAAATCGAGACGATTGGATTACGCGACGGTATGACCTGCGTTAACCGTGACGGATTCTTAACCCGCGCTGTGGCTGCCTTTAGAAGGAGTTGACCACGGCGCGTAAGGGGGGTGTGCCTCCGGCGCTGACGGTTCCCGGTTGACAGCCGGGGAGCCGGCGTTTCAAACTCTCTTTCGGTCGCTCGGCGGTCGCCGGACGGCCGCGATCCAGGTCCGAGGGAGGAGCACACGATGCGATCAAGCTGTCGGGTGACGGTCCGGATGGCGGTTTCGCTGATCGTCCTGGGCGGCGCCGGCGTCGCGGTCGGCGCCGGTCCGGCGGCCGGGAAGGCGAGCAAGCCCCCGGCCTACACCCTCGCCAACGTGGGTGCCTACGGGGGCGAGCCGAGCATCGCCGCCAACAGCAAGGGCGAGCTGTACGACACCACGCCGAGCGGCGGCACGATCCTCTACCGCTCCACCAATCACGGGGCGAGCTGGACCCAGGCCACCACCGCCGACCCCTCCAGCGGCGACGACTGCGTGGCCACCGACCAATCCGGGGCGATCTACGAGTGCAACCTGGCCGGCAGCCAGTCCACCGGCCCGCTTCAGGCGGACGTGTGGAAGTCGCTGGACGACGGCAGGACGTGGATCTACGGCGAGAACGCGATCGATGTGGCGGGCAACGTGTGCGGCACGAGCTGCTCTCCGTTCGGGGTCGACCGGCCGTGGGCCGACGCCTACGTCCCGGCCGGGGGCACGACGAGCACGGCCACCGTGGTGCTGATGTATCACGACTTCTTCGGGCCCAGCCAGATCTGGGTCAACGTCTCCACCGACGGCGGCAGGACGTATGGACCGCCGATCGACGTGCTGGCCAACCTGACCGCGCAGGGCGCCAACCCGGGCGTGGTCGCGCAGGCCGATTCGGCGTGCAACACCGTGCCGGCGGGGGCGCGGATCGAGAAGACGGGCCCGCACCCGGGGCGCATCTACGTCGCCTGGATCGCCTCGGACCCGGAGAGCCCGGCCACCGGCTGCAACGTGACGATGGTCCAGGCGTTCCACAACCTGTTCGTGGCCTGGTCGGACGACGGGGGCGCCACCTGGACGCCGCAGCTGGCCTACGACGCGGGGATCGGCCACGACACCTCCACCCCCTTCGTCGCCTTCACGCTCGATAACCGGGGCAACCCGTACTTCTCCTTCGCCACGCCCGCCCCCGGCGCCGACCCGGCCACCTGCGCGGCCGAATCGACCGCCGGCACCGTCCAGTCCGACCCGACCTGCGCCTATCACATGTGGGTCGCGTGGTCCTCCGATGGCGGGACGACGTGGGACGGGGGCGGAGGTGCCTTCCCGGGGACCGCCGCCACCGCCTACGAGGTCGACGCCGCCGCCTCGGCGCAGACCGACGTGTTCCCCGCGATCGCCGCCGGGAACCCGGGACAGGTGGACGTGGCCTGGTTGCACACCAACGAGATCGAGCCGACCGACGCGCTCGGCAAGTTCGATCCCGGCGGCTGCGCCGGGCCCGGGCCGGCGAACGGCAACCCGACCTACTACCCCCCGACCTGCAGCTGGAACCTGTACGCCGGTCAGTCGCTCGACCTCAGCGAGCCGCCCGGCCGGGCCGTGTGGACGACCACCCAGGTGACGAGCACGCCGATGCACGTGGGCGACATCTGCAACCTGGGCATCTTCTGCGTCGACCCGTCCTCCAACCGCAACCTGCGCGACTACATCTCCGAGACCGTCGACCCCACCACCGGGTTCGCCCACATCGCCTACGCGGACGACAACACGGTGAACAAGCTGAGGGCGGCCAACCAGGTTTCCGGCGCCGGCATCGGGCCGTGAGGCCACCGTCGCCACGTGGGCCGGGGGGAGCGCCGGCGTAGGGGGAAACTACGCAGCGCCACCGCGCGCATCCCCGGATGGATCTCCAGCTGGGCGCGCCTACCGTGCAGGCATGTTCTACATGCACGATGCCGGCTGGGGTTGGTGGTTGATCATGTCGATCGGGATGGTGGCGTTCTGGGCGATCGTGGTCTACGGGATCGTCCTGCTGGTGCGCGGCGGCCAGCGTCCCGCGGAGCCGGCCGCGCCGAGTCCGCCGAGCCCGGAGAGCCCGAAGGAGATCCTCAGGCGGCGGCTGGCCAGCGGGGAGATCTCGGTGCAGCAGTACCGGGAGCTGACCGACGCGCTGTCCGAGGACGGCCCCAAGGGCTCCCCCGAGAGCCGCTCGCTGGCCGCATAGCATCTGGAGGGCGCCGCCGTCCGATCGGCTTCCCCCGCACCGTCCGGCCGCCGGCGGTGTTCAGAAGGGTGGAGCATGTCGATCAGGTGGCCGTCAACGTCCCTCGCGTCGATCGCGCTCGTGTGTGGCCTGGCGCTGGGGCTGGCGCACCCCGCGATCGCCCAGAGCGGCCCCGCCGTGAGCGTGTTCCCGATCGCGGGCAGCCGGGTCGCCTCGCCGCAGACGCAGATAGCGTTCCGAGGCGTCGGCGCCCAGCAGCTCGGGACGATCACGGTCCGGGGTTCGGTGAGCGGCGTCCACGCGGGTGTCATCGAGGCCGACTCCGATGGTCACGGCGCGAGCTTCTTGCCATCGCAGCCGTTTGCGCCGGGCGAGGTCGTGACCGTGACCACGTCGCTGAACGTCGTCGGCGGCCCCGGGGGGACGTTCCAGTTCACGGTCGCCACCCCGGCGGGAGGGATCCCGCCGCGCCACTGGCTGGTCACCGGCCGGGTGCCGGGGGACGTCTGGCGCTACCGCTCGCGGCCTGACCTCGCCCCCGCGGCGATCCGCATCACGAGGTGGAGCTCCCGCACCGCCCCGGGCGCGATCTTCCTCGCGCCGCAGTACGGCCCGCTGCAGGACGGCCCCGAGATAATCGGGCCCGGCGGCGGCCTGATCTGGTTCCACCCCATACCGCCGGGGATCGGGATGGCCAGCGACTTCACGGTCCAGACCTACCGTGGGCAGCGCGTTCTCACCTGGTGGCAGGGCTACACCGATGCCGGGGTGGGGGTGGGAGAGGACGAGATCTACGACAGCTCCTATCGGCCGGTGGCGACCGTGCAGGCGGCGAACGGCGTCCACGCCGACCTGCACGAGTTCAGGATCACGCCTGAGAACACGGCCCTGATCACGGCCTACTACCCCGTCAAATGGGACGCCAGCTCGATCGGGGGGCCCAAGCAGGCGACCGTCCTGGACTCGATCGTGCAGGAGATCGACATCCCCACCGGCCTGCTGCTGTTCGAATGGGACAGCCTGGACCACGTGCCCCTGAGCGCGAGCTACGAGCGGCTCCCCAGCCTCCGCACCCACAACCCCTACGACTACTTCCACGTCAACTCGGTGGAGGAGGATCACGACGGAAGCCTGCTGATCTCGGCGCGCAACACGTGGGCCGTGTACAAGGTGAGCCACCAGACCGGCCAGATCATCTGGACCCTGGGCGGCAAGGGGTCGAGCTTCAAGCTCGGGCCCGGCGCCGCGTTCGCCTTCCAGCACGACGCTCGCGTGCGGGCGAGCAACGACCTGTTCATCACGCTGTTCGACGACGGCGCCGGACCGCCGGCGATAGAGCACGAGTCCCGGGCGATCAAGCTGATCCTCGACCTCAGGCACATGACCGCCCGGCTGGTCGCGCAGCACCGCCACGGGCTGCTGGCCAACTTCGAGGGCGAGTTCCAGCAGCTGGCGAACTTCGACGACTTCGTCGGCTGGGGCCAGCAGCCGTACTTCTCCGAGTACGACCCCCACGGGAGGCTGATCTTCGACGGCCGGTTCGTGGGCGCCAACGCGAGCTACCGCGCGTTTCGCCAGCGGTGGAACGCGACGCCGGCGGCCCCGCCCACGATCGCCTACGACGGCGGGCGCACCCCGACCGTGTACGCGAGCTGGAACGGCGCCACCAACGTCAGCTACTGGCGCGTGCTCGGCGGGGCCAGCCCGACCGCCCTGCGGCCGCTGGCCACGACGCGCAAGACGTGGTTTGAGACCTGGGTCAGGCTCCCCAGCGCGCCCCGCTACGTCGTCGCGCAGGCGCTGGACGCCCACCACCACGTCCTCGGCACCTCGGCCCCCGCCCAGGCGGGCTGAGCGTCCGCGTTCGCAGGATCGCCCATCGGCGCCGCCGGCGGCTAGCGGCGCCCCGCCGCCGCCGGCCGGCCGGAGTCGGACAGCCGCCAGTACGCGGCGCCGGTCGCCGCGGCGCTGAGGAGCACGGCGGGCCAGGCGCCGACCAGCCGCCCCACCACGTGAGAGAGCGCGAACGCTGAGAGCCCGATGGCGACGAGCATCCCCGTCGTGCGCGGCGGGTGCCGGCGCGTCCAGATCGCCACGCACGGCAGCCCGCACGCCGCCAGCACCAGGCCGCCGAGGGGCCGCGAGCCGGTGGCGACCGCGACCCCATAGCCGGCGATCAGGCCGCCGGCGCCGAGCACGGCGGTCGGGGCGCGGGGCGCGGCCACGCCCCGGGCGCTCAGGCGGTCAGCTTCCCAGCGCATAGGTCGCGATCTCGCCGTCCAGCGTGCCCTGCGAGGCGTACTGGCCCGAGTGGACGTGGACGAGCCTCCCCGTCCGGCTGAAGAAGAAGGTGGTCGGCGTGCCCAGGAGTCCCTGGGGGGCGATCGCGGTCACCTCGTCGGAGGCCATCTGGTAGCTCGGGTAGCTGACCGGGTGGCGGAGCAGGAAGGCCCGCGCGTCGCCCGAGTCGTCGTTGACGTCGGCACCGAGGAAGGCGACCTGCCTCCCGTAGCGGGCCGACGCGCTGGCGAGCAGCCCGAACTCGGCCCGGCACGGCGCGCACCACGAGCCCCACACGTTGACCACGACCGGGTAGCCGCGCAGCGCCCGGATCCGGGCCGCGAGCGCGGAGGCACCGCCGAGCAGCCGGTCGGCCTGCGCGTGGATGGCGGCGAGGGCGGGCGGCGAGTCGGCCAGCTCGCGCTGCGCCGCCGCGGCGCCCGGCGGCCCCTGGGGGGCCCGCGCCAGCGCGTTGCGGATCTCGCGCACCAGCGCCGCCCGGCTCGGCCAGCCCGAGGTGGCGATGTCCCGGTAGTCGACGATCCGGCCGGAGGCCGAGGTGAGCACCAGCCATGGCTGATCCTGGACGCCGTAGCCGTCGGCGATCCGGCCGCTGCGGTCGATCCCGACCGGGTAGGCGAGGGGGCGGGAGAGCGAGGCGAGGAAGGCGGGCAGCGCCGTCGGCGAGGGCTCGACCGCGCCCTCGTCGACCGCGGTCAGCTGCGGCAGGTGGGCGCGCCCGGCGCCCGCTGCGTACCCGTTCAGCTCCTCGAGCTGCCTCGCGAGGTCGGTCACCCCGCGATCCCAGGTGGCGAAGAACAGGTACAGCCGCGGCCCGCCGTCCGGGCCCAGCCTGACGCGGCCCCCCGTCGCCGTGGGCACCTCGAGCGCCACGTTGGGCGCCAGGCCGCGGATCGCGGCGTAGGAGAGGTGCGAGTGGACGGCGGGATGGCCGGGCAGGAGCGCCGAGAGCCCGTGGGCGAGGATCTGCGCGAGCTGGCCGACCGCGGCGTAGGACTGCTGGGTCAGATACAGCCTCACCAGCTGCCCGCGCCGGTCGATCATGAACAGCGCCGGGGTGTGGTCGATCTGCCCCTGCGCGATCGCCACCTCGATCTTGTAGGCCTTCCACACCGACTGAAGCTGGGCGGGCGACCCCGTGAGGAAGTGCCACCGGCGCATCATCTGGTGGTCCTCGGAGTAGGCCCGCACGTCGCTGACGGAGGTGGCGCTGGGGTTGGCGTCGACACCCAGCAGCTGCACGCCGGCGCCGGCCGGGCCCAGCATCCGCTTGGCCTGGACCATCGCGGCGGTGGTCAGCGGGCAGATCGTGGTGCACCTGGAGTCGTTGAAGGCAAGCAGCACGACCCGGCCGCGGAACGAGTGCAGCGACACCCGCCGCCCGAACTGATCGGTGAGCGTGAAGTCGGGCGCCGGCCCGGAGATCCGGGTGCCGGGGTCGAGATCGGGGTTGCCGGCCAGGCCGCCGCTGGCCGGGTGCGAGGACCCCGCGAGCAGGGCGGCTCCGCTGACCACGATCGCCAGGAGGCCCACGACGGCGATGCTCACCCACAGCGAGGTGGCCCGCCGCCGTCTCATCCGAGTCGGCATGGCCCAGGACGATAACGACGCCGCGTCGTGGGCCCGTGACCGTCAGGCGCCCGACGCGGTCTTGCGTCCCGCCACCCAGCCGGCGGTCAGCCCCATCACGCCGCCGGCGGTCAGGAGCGTCGCGCTGCGCAGCGGCTGGCGCTGCGCCTTGGAGATCAGGCCGCGCCACGAATGGCGCAGGGTGGCCTTGGTCGCCTTCTTGCCCAGCTTGCGGCTCACAGTGTTCATGTGCGTTCCTCCATTGGTCGTCGGAGGTCATTCTGCTACCCGCGATCGCCCGGCGCCAGTTGGCGGGGCGCGGCAACGGCCGCCGCGCCGTCTCCGGTAGCCTCGCGGTCACGATGGGCTATGAGACGGTCATCTGGGAGGAGTCGGAGGGCGTCGGACGGCTGACCCTGAACCGCCCCGAGACCATCAACGCCTGGACCGCGCAGCTCGGCCGCGAGCTGCGGGCGATCGTCGAGGGCGAGGCGGCGCGGGAGGAGGTGCGGGCGGTGCTGATCAGCGGCAGCGGCCGCGGGTTCTCCTCGGGGGCCGACCTCAAGGCGGGGTTCGAGCCCGCCGAGGACGGGATGCCCGACATCCGCACGGAGCTGCAGGAGATCTATCACCCGGCGATCGCCGGGATCCGGCGGCTGCCCAAACCGGTGGTGGCAGCCGTTCACGGCGCGGCGGTGGGGATCGGATGCTCGCTCGCTCTGGCCTGCGACCTGGTCATGGCCGCGGAGTCGGCCTTCTTCGGCCTGGCCTTCGTGAACATCGGCCTGATGCCCGATGGCGGCTCGACCGCCTTCGTGCCGCCGGCGGTGGGCAGGGCGCGAGCCTTCCAGATGGCGCTCCTCGGCGAGCGCGTGCCCGCGCCCCAGGCGCTGGAATGGGGGCTCGTCAACTGGGTGCATCCCGACGACCGTCTGATGGCCGAGGCCGACGCGCTGGCCCGGAGGCTCGCCGCGGGACCCACCCGCTCCTACGCGAGCACCAAGAAGGCCCTCAACCGCTCGATCTACGGCGGCCTCGACGGCCAGCTCGAGCTCGAGGCCGAGCTCCAGCACGCGCTCGGCCGCACGCGGGACTTCCTGGAGGGCGTGGCGGCGTTCGCCGAGAAGCGTCCGCCCGCGTTCACGGGCCGCTAGCGCCGCCGGCCCGAGGACGGTGGTGGAGCTCGCCCCGGGGATCACGCTCGACGGGCACCGGATCCTCACCGGGAGCTGCTCATGGACCGACAGGACGCTCGTGCAGGAGGCCGAGTGGTATCCGCGCCGGACGATGAGCGCGGAGGAGCGGCTCGCCTTCTACGCCTCCCAGCTGCCGCTGACCGAGATCGACTCCACCTACTACGCGCCGCCGGCCGAGCACCAGGCGCGGCTGTGGGCGCAGCGCACGCCCGACGGGTTCCGCTTCGACGTCAAGGCCTACTCGCTGCTCACCGGGCATCCGACCCGTCCCGCCTCGCTGTGGCCCGACCTGCGCGACGCGCTCGCCCCCGAGGCGGCGGGGAAGCGCAACATCTACGCCAGGCATCTGCCGCCCGACGCGCTGGGCGAGGCGTGGCGGCGCTTCGCGCAGGCGCTGCGCCCGCTCGCGGAGGCGGGTCGCCTGGGCGCCGTCCTCTTCCAGTACCCGCGCTGGTTCGTCCCCCGACGCGAGAATCGCGAGGAGGTGCAGGCGCTCCCCGAGCGCCTACCCGGCTACCGGATCTGCGTCGAGTTCCGCGCGCCGGGCTGGCTGGCGGAGCCGCGCGACCGGGCCCGCACGCTCGCGATGCTCGAGGCGGCCGGGCTGATCTTCGTGTGCGTCGACGCGCCCGCCGCCTCCGGCCTGCCCCGCCTGCTGGCGGTCACCAACCAGGAGCTGCTGGTGGCGCGCTTCCACGGCCGCTCGGACAGCACCTGGAACGACACCTCGCGCTCGGCGGCCGAGCGGTTTCGCTATCTGTATTCCGGGCATGAGCTGGAAGAGCTCACCGGTCCGCTGGCCGAGGCGGCGGCCGAGGCTGCCGAGACCCACCTGCTGATGAACAACTGCTATCGCGACTACGCCGTGCGCAACGCCGCGCAGCTGCGCGACCTGCTCGCCCGCCGGCCGGGCGCGCGCGTGGACTGAGGCTCGCCGTGTCCTACACTGCGGACGAGGCTCGCCGGCGCCTCCTGGAGGATCTGGCCGGCGCGATCGAGCAGCTGGGGGTGGCGCTCAGCTGCCTGACAGAGGCATACGAGATGGTGGACGAGCAGCTGGCCCAGGCGCTGGAGGACCAGGTGTTCCGTCCCACCCAGGCGGGCTACGGACGCGCGCGGCGCGCGTTCACCGCCTTCGCGCAGCGCCACGGCCTCGAGGCGGCCGCCCCCGAGGAGGGGTCCAGCGGCACGCACTCGGAGGATCCCCGCGCCTACTTGGAGCGCGCGCTTCAGGCGGTCGAGCGCGCCGATCTGGAGATCGCCGAGCTCCAAGACTCGCTGCTCCCGGTCGAGGTGGGCGACCGCGAGCTCAGGGACGCCCTGTCGGGCACCCGCGAGCTGATCGGCGCCGTCCCGGGACGCGCGCGAGCGCTGCTCCGAGGCCTCGGGCGCTAGGGCGCGGTCGGCGGCGCCGATCAGCTCCATGTTCTCCTGCCGGGGATCGTCTTCGGGCATCGTGCGCCTCCTCGTCGGTTGCCGGCGCCATTGGCCTACCCGCTCGATCCACCCCCGCAACGCTCAGATTTCCGCCCATCCCGTCCGGTAGACTGCACGCCGCCCGAGTAGCTGCCGCAGGCGTGGCGACCGAGCAGCGCACGCCCCCGCGAGGCCCGTTTCCCATCCCGGGCGCAGGGGTACGTCGCCGATCAGAGCACGAGATTGACCCTCATCAGACAGACCGATCGCCGATGAGCGAACGCTCGCCGGCCATCACGCTTCAGCTGCACTCCAGCGCGGAGACCCTCACGCTGGTGCGCGGCATGCTCGGCGGCCTGGCGGAGCTGCTGGCACTCGATCCGGAGCTCCTCGACGACCTCAAGACGGCGGTCAGCGAGGCGTGCAACAACGTCGTGATGCACGCCTACGAGAGCGGGTCGGGCCCGCTGAGGGTGTGCATCTTCGTCGAGGACGACGCGCTCGAGGTCTCGATCGAGGACGAGGGCCGAGGGATTCCCCTGCTCACGCCGTCCGACGATCGACTTCAGGGCGTCGGGATCCCGATCATCCGCGCGCTGGCCCAGCAGACGGCCTTCCGCCCCCGGCCGGACGGCGGCACCGAGGTGTGGATGCAGTTCGCGGGACAGCGGGAGGGTCGTCCCCTGTACCGCCGGCCGGGTGAGACGGTCGCCCTCGACGGCTGGACCGAGCGCCTGTCGGGTGACGCGGTCGTCTCGCTGTCCCCGGTCGCCTTCCTCGGCGGGGTCCTGGGGAGGCTGGCGCGCGCCCTCGCCGCTCGCGCCCGCTTTTCGCTCGACCGGTTCTCCGACGTCTACCTGGTGACCGACGCCATCGCGGCGCACGCCGTGCGGTCGGCGAGCAGCGCGCGCATCAACTTCGCGCTCTCGACCGACACGCGGCGGCTCGAGCTGACGGTCGGGCCGTTCCGCCGCGGCGCCATCGCCAGCCTGACCGGCGATGACGCCAGCGACCTGGGCTCGGCGCTGTCGCTGCTCTCCGACGAGCTCCACGTCGATCCCGACGACGGCAGCGAGTCGCTGCGGCTCGTCCTGCTCGACGAACGGCTGCGCTCGGTTCCCGCCCCGGCGTAGGGACCACCCCAGCCGGCGCTCAGCCGGTGGCCAGCAGCTCCTCCGGGGTGTCGGCGAGCGTCAGCCGCTCGGCGACGCCGGTCAGCGTGAGGAGCCGCTGCACCTGCTGTGGCCCCCTGACCACCGCGAAGCGCTGGCCGTTGGAGGCCGCCCGCTGGTGGGCGCGCACGAGCACGCTCAGCCCGGTCGAATCCATGAAGTCGAGCTGCCTGAGGTCGACGATGACCAGGCCGGCCGAGCGCACCTCGCGGCTCTCGAGCCGCTGCTCGAGGGCCGGGCTGGAGGCGAGGTCGAGCTCGCCGCGCACATCCACCACGACGGCCTGCTCGCCCTCCCGCACATCGACGCTGAAGTTGCTCTGCACCGCCCGCGAGCGTACCGACTCGCGCCGCGAAGTGCGCCCACCATCTCGCGCGAGGTTTGTCGTCATACACCGGGGGTAGCCGCGAGACCGAAGAGGTCGATGAGCGTCCCCGAGGATCGGAGGTGATGTCGAGTGCCCGGACCCGACCCAGCGCGGGAGCAGGCGGACAGGGCGGCCGCTGAGGCGGGCGCCATCGGTGGGCGCGCCAGCTCGGAGCCGCCCAGCGCAGAGGGCGCCCCGGAGGAGGCGCAGCGGCCACTCGTCGAGGGCGGCCAGGGCGAGGCCGAGGGCTTCGAACAGGCCGAGCGGGAGCTGATCGAGCACGCCAGCCACGGTGACCAGCACGCGGCGCGGCAGGCGATCGAGGACGCACCCGCTCGAGCGGAGGACGAGCTGGCCAACCCCGCGGGCGAGGCCGACCACGAGCGCTCGAGCGAGCGCGAGGAGGAGGAGCCCGGGCGCGAATGAGGGAGGGCGGCCCCGGGTAGTCCTGTCAGCACGCGGACAATGAGTGGCCGCGGAGACTGAAGGGAGATCGGATGGTTGCCTTGATCGTTCTGCTGCTCATCCTGGCCATCTTCGGCGGCCTCGGGTTCGCGGTCCACTTCCTCTGGATCGTGCTGATCGTCGCCGTGATCCTGTGGCTGATCGGGTTCTTCGTCGGCGGGGCCGAATCCCTCGGGCGCCGGAGGTGGTACGGACGCTGGTGAGCGCGGGCGGCGGGCCGGCCCCCGCGGGCGCGCGCCCGGTCCCGGCGCGCGCGGGCGCGGGCTAACTGGCGCCGCGGTCAGCCGCGAGCTCGCCTAGGCGCGCCAGCGAGCGGCGGAGCAGGCGGGAGACCTGCATCTGGGAGACCCCGACCCGCTCCGCGATCTCGGACTGCGTGAGATCCTCGCCGAAGCGCAGGTAGAGGATCTCGCGCTCGCGCGCCGGGAGGTGGCGCGCGGCGGCGAACACCGTCACGTGCTCATCCATCCTCGCCAGCCGCGCGTCCTCGGCTCCGAGGCCGTCCAGCCGGCTGGAGTCCTCGTCCTCATCGGAGGCCAGCGGCGCATCCAGCGACACCGTGCCGTACGCCTCCGCCATCTGCAGGCCCTCGAGCACCTCCTCCTGGCCCAGCTCGAGGTACTCGGCCAGCTCGGCCACGGTGGGCGCCCGCCCGCCGCGCGAGCCCAGCCGCTGCTGGGCGTCGTTGATCCGCCGGGCGAGCTCCTGGCCGCTGCGGTCGACGTGCAGGGCCCAGGCGGTGTCGCGGAAGTAGCGCTTGAGCTCGCCCACGATCGTGGGCACCGCGAAGGAGCTGAAGGCGAATCCCCGCTCGGGGTCGAAGCGCTCGACCGCCTTCACCAGCCCCAGCGAGGCGACCTGGACGAGGTCCTCGTAGGGCTCGCTTGACTGGGCGTAGCGGCGCGCCAGCTTCCGCGCCAGCGGCAGGAACCGCTCGATCAGCTCGTCGCGCGCCTGGCGGTCTCCGTGCTGCCGCCACCGCTCAAAGAGCTGAGCGGAGGATGTCATCGCCCCGGACGGACCCGAGCTTGGGGTCACGGCCATCAGTTACCTCCAAAGTTGCAGACGGTTTCGTTCTAGCACACCCGCCCCCGGGTTGGAAGGAAATAGGTCCTCGAGCCGACAGCGCCCGAAACCGGGCGCCTCCGCGTTAACGCGCGAGGGCGCCGATGGTCGGGGCCTATCCCATTCGGCCCAAGCGGGCGGGCAGGGGAGCCAGCGCGGGGGATTCGGTCCGGTCGTCCAGCAGGTCGAGCACGGCGGCCTCGATCCTGGCCCGCACGCGATCGTCGGCGGGATCGAGGTCGGGGATGCGCTCGAGCGCGGCGGCGATCGTCCAGCCCGAGGTGTAGCGGTCGAAGACACGGGGGTCCACGTACGAGCGGCGGGCGACCGCCGGGGTGTTGCCGAGCAGCTCGGCCACCGCCCTGACGGCGCGGTCGATCGCGCGCCTGCGCGCCGTCCGGGAGTCGGCGCGCAGGCCATCGGTGGCGAGCGCCACCGCGGCCATCACGCTCGCGTTCCAGGTTCGGAAGTCCTTGGCGCTGAACTCCTCCCCCAGGTGCTCCTTGAGGTACTCGTTGATCTCGTCCGAGCGCAGCGGCGTCCAGCGCCGCCCGCTGCGATAGCTGAGCAGCTCGTCAGGCCCCGCGCGGCGGCGCCTGAGGGCGCGCACGACCTCGAAGCTCATCGGGTCGGTGATCGCCTGCGCGCGCCGCCGCCCGCCCTTGGCGGGATAGTCGAACACGACCGTGTGATCCTCGAAGCTCACGTGCTCGCGCCTCACCGTGGCCAGTCCGATGCCGCCGTCGTCGTCGGCGTACTGCTCGGAGCCGATGCGGAACATCCCCACGTCGAGGAGCCTCACCGCGCAGGCGAGGACGCGCTCGCGGTCGAGGGCCTCGCGCTTCAGGTCGGCGGCGATTCGCCGTCGCAGCCCTGGCAGCCGACGGGCGAAGCGAGTCATGCGCGCGAACTTCTCACGGTCGCGGTGGGCGCGCCATCGTGGGTGGTAGAGGTACTGCTTGCGCCCGGCGGCGTCGATGCCCGTGGCCTGGAGGTGGCCGCTCGGGTCGGGGCAGATCCACACCTCGCTCCAGGCCGGCGGGATCGCCAGGCCGCGGATCCGCTCCAGCGTGGCGGGATCGGAAAGGCGGGCGCCGTCCACGTCCAGGTAGACGAATCCCCGGCCGCTGCGCCGCCGCCGGTACCCGGGCCCCGAGCAGTCGGAGCGCCGGAGGCGGCGGCTGGGCCGGGGATCTGCCATCCCTGGGGTGCGGGGGCGCGGGTCGCGGGGCCGTCCGTGGATCCCGGGGGCGTGGGCCGCGACGGCGCGCGCCGCGAGGATCGCCACCGCCCGCGGGGGCCGTTCAGACGAGCTGTCTCACCTGCTCGGCGACGTCACGGACATCGGTGCGCAGCCCGTCGGCGCGCCGCTCGGCCGAGCGCTGGGCGCCCGCGAGGTCGCGCTCGAGCTCCCTCCGGCGGCGGGACAGCGCCCGCTGGCGGCGGGACAGCGCCCGCTGGCCGCGCCGCTCGAAGCGCGCCAGCTCGCGCCGCACGCGCTCGAGCGTGGTCCACGTCCGGGCGGTCTCCCTGACCTTGTCTCCGGCGGCGGCCGCCGCGCCGATCTGGATCAGCACGGCCCGCTGCGCCTGCCGGCCGATCGCGCCGAGGCGGGCGCCGGCGGCGTCGGCGCGCCGCGTCGCGGTGCGCGTCGCCTGCCTGGTGGTGGCCTGCGCGCCGCGCGCGGTCTCGGCCGCCGAGCGCCTCGTTCGGCGCGCCGAGGACTTGGTGGCCGACGCGCTGGCGCCGGCCGCTCTGCGCTTCCGGGTGGCCGCCGCCCGCTTGGCGGCAGCCTGACGTTGGGTGGTCGTCTGTTGCGCCACTGTTCTCGATCCTCCTGGTGTCGTACTGCCGTACCCCTCCACCGGCCGCCGACACACGGGCGACCGAAACCTGCTGAATTACGGGCTACCCGTGTCCGCCGCGCCGTACACCTCCGAGCTCGCCCGCGAGCTCGCCCCCGGCCTTCTGGAGCGCTTCCAGCGCTACGTGCGGATCGACACGCAGTCCGCCCGCGAGCGAACCCGCTCCCCGAGCACGCCGGGTCAGCTCGAGCTGGGCCGGCTGCTGGCGTCTGAGCTGCGCGAGCTGGGGCTCGATGACGCGCGGCTGGACGACAACGGCTACGTGATGGCGTCGCTGGAGGCGTTCGGCGGCGGGGAGCGCGAAGGGGCCGCCGTGCCGGCGATCGGCCTGATCGCCCACCTGGACACGACCCCGGACGCGCCGGGAGCGGGGGTGGAGCCGATCGTCCACCGGGACTACCGGGGCGGCGTGCTGGAGCTGCCGCGGGACGGCACCCGGCTCGATCCCGAGCGGATGCCCGAGCTGGCCGACAAGGTCGGCCACGACATCGTCACCGCCGCCGGCGACACGCTGCTGGGCGCCGACGACAAGGCGGGCGTCGCCGAGATCATGACGGCGATCGCCCACCTGGCGACGCATCGCGAGGCGCCGCGGCCGCGGCTGCGGATCTGCTTCACCCCCGACGAGGAGATCGGCGAGGGGGCGACGCTGTTCGACCTCGCCGCCTTCGCAGCCGACTGCGCCTATACGGTCGACGGCTCGGAGCTCGGCGAGGTGCAGAACGAGTCCTTCAACGCCGCGGAGGCGATCATCACCGTGCGCGGCGTGGACATCCACCCGGGGCAGGCGCAGGGCAGGTTGGTGAACGCGCTCCGGCTGGCCGCGCAGATCGTCTCCGCGCTCCCCTCCGACCGCCTCACGCCGGAGACCACGGGGGGGCGCGAGGGCTTCATCCACCCCTACGAGCTCACCGGGACGGTCGCCCGGGCCCGCGTCCGGGCGATCGTGCGCGACTTCGACGAGGATGAGCTGGAGCGCCATCTCGCCCTGCTGCGCCGGACCGCCGAGGATGTCGTCAGCCGCCAGCCGCGGGCCGGCTTGGAGGTCGACGTCCGGCGCCAGTACGGCAACATGCGGCGCTACCTGGACGCCGTGCCGGAGGTGGTGGAGGCGGCCGAGCAGGCGATTCGCGCCGAGGGGCTCGAGCCGGTGCGCGCCGCGATCCGCGGCGGCACCGACGGCTCGCGCCTGAGCGAGATGGGCCTTCCCACGCCGAACCTGTTCACCGGCGGCCACGAGTACCACTCGGTCCGGGAGTGGGCCTCGCTGCAGGACATGGCCGCGGCCGCGGCGACGATCGTGCGCCTGGCCGAGGTCTGGGCGAGCGCCCGTTAGGCTGCAGCAGCGGATGGCACCCTTCAGCGCCTCGCTGGCCGCGGTTGACGGCTCGATCATGCTCGCCTCCGCGGCGATGATCCCCGCCACCGACGAGGGCCTGCTGCGGGGTGACGGGGTGTTCGAGGTCGTCCGAGTTTACGACGGGCAGCCGTTCGCCCTGGAGGAGCACCTCCAGCGGATGGAGCGCTCGGCGCTGAACCTGCGGCTGCCGGTGGACCTGGAGGCGATCCGGGCCGACGCCCACCGGCTGCTCGCGCATGCGGGCGCGGGACCCGACCACGAGCTCCTGCGGATCGTCGTGACGCGCGGCGGGCGGCGGCTGCTGCTCACCGAGCCGCTCCCTCCCGCGCCCGAGCACGTTCGCCTCGGCTCGATCACCTACTCGCCCACCCGCGTCCTCGACGGCGTCAAGTCGCTCTCCTACGCCGCCAACATGCTCGCGTCGCGGCTGGCGCGCGAGCAAGGGTTCGACGAGGCGCTGCTCGTGACCCCGCACGGCCGGGTGCTCGAGGCGCCGACCAGCTCGGTGTTCTGGGTCAAGGACGGCGCGGTGCTGACGCCGCCGCTGGAGGAGCACATCCTGGCCTCGATCACCCGCCGGATCGTGATCGAGCAGTCCGACGCGGCGGAGCGGTCCTGCCCGCTGGAGGAGCTGCTGCAGGCCGACGAGGCGTTCTTGGCCTCGACCACGCGTGAGGTCCAGCCGGTGTCGGCGATCGACGGCCGGCGGCTGGCGGCGCCCGGGCCGGTGACCGAGCGGGTGGCGGCCTCGGTGGCGGACCGCATCCGCTCCGCGCTGCAACAGGCGCGATGAGGGTCCTCACGGTCGTCGGCAACCGGCCCCAGTTCATCAAGGCGGCGGCGGTGTCCGGCCCTCTGCGCCGCGAGCACGAGGAGGTTCTCGTCCACACCGGCCAGCACTTCGACGACGAGCTCTCGGCTGTCTTCTTCGCCGAGCTGGGGCTGCCCGCGCCCGACCGGGAGCTCGGCGTCGCGCGCGGCTCCAACACCTCGCAGACCGCCCGCATGCTGACGGCGCTCGAACCGGTGGTGAGCGAGGTGCGGCCCGCCGTCCTGCTCGTCTACGGCGACACGAACTCCACCCTGGCCGGCGCGGTGGCCGGCGCTCAGGCGAGGGTCCCGGTGGCCCACGTGGAGGCTGGGATGCGCTCGTTTGACCGGGCGATGCCGGAGGAGCTCAACCGCGTGCTGGCCGATCACGCCAGCGCCCTGCTGCTCTGCTCCTCGGCGGTGGCGGCGGCCAACCTGCGCCGGGAGGGCGTGAGCGGCGCGGTGGAGGAGGTGGGGGACGTGATGGTCGACGTGGCGCTGAGCGTCCAGCCGCGGGCGCGCGAGCGCGTCGATCTGGTGCTCGGTCGGGGGCTCGAGCCGGGCGAGTACGTGCTGGTCACCGCGCACCGGGCCGGCAACGTGGACGACCCCGAGCGGCTCGGCCGCCTGGTGGAGCTGCTGCTGGCGACGCCCCACCCCGTGATCCTGCCGCTGCACCCGCGCACCCACGCCCGGCTGCGGGCGGCGGGGCTGCTCGAGCGCCTTCAGCGCAACGGGCGGATCCAGCTGACGCCTCCGCTCGGCTACCTCGAGCTGGCCGCGCTCCTGTGCCACGCCAGGGCGGTCATGACCGACTCCGGCGGGCTGCAGAAGGAGGCCTACCTGGCGGGGGTTCCCTGCCTCACGCTGCGCGCGAGCACCGAATGGGTGGAGACGGTCGAGGCGGGCTGGAACACGCTCGTCGACCTGGAGGCGGAGCGGGCCCGCGAGACGCTGGCGCGGCGACCGCCCGAGGAGCGCCCGCCGCTGTACGGCGACGGGCACGCGGGAGAGCGCGTCGTCGCCGCGCTTACACTCCATTTCGGATGAGTGACGTGGGCGCGCCCGCGGCGGCCGGTTCCGGCCGGGAGCCGCTCCGGATCGCGGTCGTGGGCCTCGGCTACTGGGGGCCCAACCTGGCGCGCAACTTCGCCTCGATCGAGGGCTGCGAGCTGACGTGGTGCTGCGACGCGGACGCCGGCGCGCGAGCGCGGGCGGCCGCGCGGTTTCCCGGCATCTCGCTGGCCGAGCGCCTGGAGGAGGTGCTGGCCGATCCGGCGGTGGATGCGGTGGCGGTGGCGACGCCCGTGCCGAGCCACGCCGAGCTGGCCGTGCAGGTGCTCGAGGCGGGCCGGCACTGCTTCGTCGAGAAGCCGCTGGCCCAGTCGGTGGCCGACGCCGAGCGGGCGATCGCGGCGGCCGAGCGCGCCGGCCGGACGCTGATGGTGGGCCATCTGCTGGAGTACCACCCCGGCGTGGAGATGCTCAAGGCGCTCCTGGACTCGGGCGAGCTGGGCGAGCGCATCTACTACATCTACGGCAACCGGCTGAACCTGGGCAAGCTCCGCGCCGACGAGAACGCCCTCTGGAGCCTCGGCGCCCACGACGTCTCGGTGCTCCTGTGGCTGGCCGGCGAGGAGCCGTGGGAGGTCGTGGCGCACGGCTCGAGCTACGTGCGCTCGGGGATCGAGGACGTCGTCTTCTGTTTCTTGCGCTTTCCCTCCGGCCTCTCGGCCCATCTGCACCTGTCCTGGCTCGACCCCCACAAGGAGCGCCGCTTCACGGTCGTCGGGTCGCGCCGGATGGCGACCTTCGACGACATGGCGCTCGAGGGCAAGCTGGCGGTCTACGACAAGGGCTTCGACGAGGACGCGCAGGGCTACGGCGAGTACATCACCCGCAGCGGGGACATCTTCTGGCCGCGGATCCCCAACGACGAGCCGCTCCGGCTCGAGTGCGAGCACTTCGTCGGCTGCTTGCGCGAGGGGACGCGGCCGCGCTCGGACGGCGCCAGCGGGCTGCGGGTGGTGAGGGTGCTCGAGCGCCTCCAGCGCTCCCTCGAGGAGTCGGCGGTCGCGGGGGAGCGGCGTGGAGGGTGAGCCGCGGGTGGATCCGCAGGCGGTCGTCCTGGACGGCGTCCGCCTGGGGCGCGGGTGCGTGGTCGAGGCGACCGCGCTCCTCGGGAAGCGGCCGCGGCTGCGGCCGGGCTCGAGCGCGGCCGGCCGCGAGCCCGGCGAGCTGGTGATCGCCGACGGCGTGACCGTGTGCGCTGGCGCGGTGGTGTACGCGGGCGCGTGGATCGGGGAGCGGGTGATCGTCGGCGACCAGGCCCAAATCCGCGAGCGCGCGCGCGTGGGCGCGCGGTCGGTGATCGGCCGTGGCTCGTGCGTCGACTTCGACGCGGTCGTCGGCGAGCGGGTGCTGATCCAGACCTCGGTGTACCTGACCGCCGGAAGCGTCGTGGAGGACGACGTGTTCCTCGGGCCCGGCGTGGTCACCGCCAACGACAACACGATGGGGCGCCACCCGCCGGGGCAGCCGCTTCAGGGCCCAGTCCTGCGGCGCGCCTGCCGCGTGGGGGCAGGCGCGGTGCTCGTGCCCGGCGTCGAGGTCGGCGAGGAGGCCTACGTGGCCGCCGGCGCGGTGGTGACCGCCGACGTGCCGCCGCGCGTGGTCGTGATGGGGGTGCCCGCCCGGGTGACGCGCGAGGTGGGCGAGGAGGACCTGCTCGAGCGCTGGCGGTAGACCGCGGGTCGGCGTCAGCCGGCGGCGGCGGGGGTCGCGGACTGAGAGGCGGCGGCCTTGGAGGCGGCGGCCTTGGAGGCGGCGGCCTTGGAGGCGGCGGCCTTGGAGGCGGCGGCGCGCGGGGTGCCGCACTCGGTGCCGGTGCCGCGCTCGGTGCCGACCTCCGTGCCGGCCTGGTCGCCGCCGCCGGCCTCGGTCCAGATCACGGCGTCGCGGCCGGGCCCCACGCCGACGAGCGCGACGGGCACGCCGACGAACTGCGACATGAACTGGAGGTACTCGCGCGCGGCGCTCGGAAGGTCGGATTCGGTGCGGCACTCGCTCAGGTCCTCCCGCCAGCCGGGAAGCTCCTCGTACTGCCCGACCGCGTGGTGGAGCATCGTCTGGTGGTAGGGGAAGTGCTCGAACTCCACCTCCTCGGCGCCGCGATAGCTCGTGCACACCTTGAGGCGGTCGAAGCTGGACAGGACGTCGAGCTTGGTCACCGCGAGCGCGGTGAGGGTGTTGAGCCGGGCGGCGTAGCGCAGCGCGACCAGGTCGAGCCACCCGACTCGGCGGGACCGGCCGGTGGTGGTCCCGTACTCGCCGCCGCGCTCGCGCAGCTCGTCGGAGAGCGGCCCGTCGATCTCGGTGGGGAAGGGGCCCGCGCCGACCCGCGTCACGTACGCCTTGGCCACGCCCCAGATCTCGTCGATGTCCTTGGGGCCGACGCCGGCGCCGATGCAGGCGGAGGCCGCCACCGGGTTGGACGAGGTGACGAACGGATAGGTGCCGTGGTCGATGTCCAGCAGCGTCCCCTGCGCGCCCTCGAAGAGAACCTTCTGGCCGGCGTCCAGGCGCTCGTGCACCAGGCGCGTGGTGTCGGTGATCAGGCGCTGGAGACGGTGGCCGTAGACGAGGTACTCCTCGGTCATCGCCTGCAGGTCGAGCGCCGGGTCCTTGGCGTACGGCCGCAGGGACAGGCGCTTGGGCTCCAGCGCGGCGACGATCTTCTGCTTGAGGATCTTCTCGTCGAGCAGGTCCTGCATGCGGATCCCGAGCCGAGCCGCCTTGTCGGCGTAGCAGGGGCCGATGCCGCGCCTGGTCGTCCCGATCTGGAGCTTGCCGAGCCTCGCCTCCCCGGCGTGGTCGAGCATCAGGTGGTAGGGCATGATCAGGTGCGCGTTGGCCGAGATCCGCAGCGCGTCGATGTCGACCCCCCGCTCGCGCAGGCCGTCGAGCTCGTCGGTGAGCACCTTGGGATCGATCACCACCCCGTTGCCGATCACGCACAGCTTGCCCGGGTGCAGGATCCCCGAGGGGATCAGGTGCAGCTTCCAGGTCTCGCCGCCGCGCACGATCGTGTGGCCGGCGTTGTTGCCGCCCTGGAAGCGCACGACGGCGTCGGCCCGCTCGGCGAGCAGGTCGGTGACCTTCCCCTTGCCTTCATCGCCCCACTGGGCGCCGACGACCACGATTCCCGGCATGCGCGGCCCAGTGTAGGGGGGAGGCTGGCGGATGCCCGCCGAGCGGGCCGGCCGCGCCCGCGCCCGGCAGGCGGGCGCCGCTCAGGCGCTCACGTCCATGCGGCGGTCGGGGGCTCAGGCGCTCACGTCCATGCGGTGGTCGGGCCCGACGAGGGGCAGCTCGTCGCACATCTCGGTCAGCCGCGAGGCGGTGCGCTCGGTGATCTGCTCGCAGAGCGCCTCCCGGTTCAGGATGTTGGTCGTGATCACCATCGAGCGCTGGTCCTCGTAGCGCGCGTTGACGATCGAGTAGAGCTCCTCCAGCACCCAGTCGTTGGTGCGCTCGGCGCCCACGTCGTCGATGTGCAGCAGGTCCACCGCGGTGAGGCGGTCGAGCAGGTCCACGTGCGAGCGCTCGGCGCGATGGGTCTCGCGGATCTCGTTGAGCAGCCGGGGCAGCGAGTAGATGGCCACCGATCGGCCCGCCTGGAGCGCCGCCTTGGAGACGAGCATCGCCAGCGTCGTCTTCCCCGTCCCGACCGGCCCCATGAACCACAGCCCGCGTCCGGCCTCCAGCTTCTCCTCGATCGCCTCGGTGAATCGGCGCGTGACCGCCACCACGTTGCGGTCGATGTCGGTCACGGGCGGGCGGTCGAAGGAGACGTCGCGGTAGCGGCGCGGGATCACGGCCGAGAGGCTCCGCGCCTTGGCCAGCGCGATGCGCTGGGCCCGGCAGCGGCAGTCGAAGCTGGTGTTGGCCTCCTCGTCGACGAGGAAGCCGGAGCCGTCGCACAGCTCGAACGGGCAGGCGGCGTTGGGCGCCCGGAGCGGCGCGGCGCTCACGAGGTCCTCCTGCTCACGAGGTCCTCCTGCTCACGACGTCCTCCTGCTCACGAGGTCCTCCTGCTCACGACGACCTCCCGCTCAGCGCGGCTCCTGCTCACCTCCACCCCCCGCTCACGACGCGAATCGGTCGCCCGCGTAGTTCATGAACTTCGGGTACTCGCGGTGGAAGGTGAGGACGACCTCGCCCACGGGGCCGTTACGGTGCTTGGCCACGATGATGTCCGCCTCGCCCGGCCGCTCGCTGTCCTTCTCGTAGTACTCCTCGCGATAGATGAACATGACGAGGTCGGAGTCCTGCTCGATCTGGCCGGATTCCCGCAGGTCGGAGAGGACCGGCTTCTTCTCGTGGCGCTGCTCCACGGCGCGGCTGAGCTGTGAGAGGGCGATCACGGGGACGTGGAGCTCGCGGGCCAGGCTCTTCAGCCCGCGCGAGATCTGGCCGACCTGCTCGACGCGACTCTCGATCCGTCCCTCGTGCCGCATGAGCTGGAGGTAGTCGATGATGATCAGCTTGAGGCCGCCGTCGATCTGGTGGTGGAGCCGGCGGGCCTTGGCGCGGACGTCGAGGACGCCCGTGTCGCTGGAGTCGTCGATCCACAGCGGCGCCTGGGCGAGCGTCTGGCAGGCGGCGAGGATCTTCTGCCACTTGCCCTCGGCGACCCGGCCGCGCCGCAGCTCCTCGCCGCGAATCCTCGCCTGCGAGGCGACGAAGCGCTGGGCCAGCTCGGACTCCGACATCTCCAGTGAGAACAGCGCGACCGCGTGGCCCTTCAGCGCGGCGTTCTCGGCGATGTTGACCACCAGGGCCGACTTGCCCATCGAGGGCCGGGCCGCGATCACGATCAGGTTGCCCGGCTGAAACCCGCCCGTGATCTCGTCGATGTCCTTGAAGCCCGACGGCGTGCCGGTGAGCGGCGTCTTGGCGATCGAGAGCTGGTGGAGCTTGTCGGTCTCCTCGGAGAGGATGTCCGCCACCGAGCGAAACGTCTTCTGGCGCTCATCCTCGGCAACCTCGAGCACCGCCCGCTCGGCCCGCTCGAGGAGGTCGCGTGCCGGCGCGTCCCGCGAGATGACGCTCGCCTGGATCTCATAGGAGGTGCTGAGCAGCGCTCGCAGCCGGGCGTGGTCGCGCACGATGCGCCCGTAGTCGCGCGCGTGACCCGCCGTGGGCACCCAGCCCGCCAGCTCGTCGATCGCCTCCGGGCCCCCGACCTGCTCGAGCTTGCCGCGATCGCGCAGCATCTCGGCGACCGTCAGATGGTCGATCTTGCGGTCGGCGTTGTAGAGCTCGATCATCGCCGCGAACACGTCCCCGTGCTGCTCGCGGTAGAAGTGCTCGGGCCTGAGGTGCTCCTCGATCAGGAGCGAGTAGAGGTGGCGCTCGTCGAGCAGGACCGCGCCCAGGACCGACTTCTCGGCCTCGAGGTTGTGGGGCGGGACCGCGATGCTCTCGACCGCGCTCATGGGTGGATGCTCGGATCGGCGCCGAAGTGGGGATTCATCGTGAGGGGCATCGTCATCGGGTGCCGGCGATCTTAGGCCCGCGACGGGACGGCGAGGGAGCGCTTCCCGCAACGACCGCGAGAACGTTTTCGAAACCGCCGGGGGGCGCCAGCCGGGGGGCGCCAGCCGGGGGGGCGCCAGCCGGGAGGCCCTAGCCGGCGGCGACGACCATCGTCTTGATGGTCGCCATCACCCCGTCGGCCACCTCCACCACCACCATGTAGGTGCCCGTATGGCGGATCGGCTCCTCGAGGTGGACCTTGCGCCGGTCGATCCGGATCCCGCGGGCGTCGCGAATCGCCTCGGCGATGTCCTGCGGAGTCACCGAGCCGAACAGCCGACCGTCCTCCCCCGCCTGCTGGGGGATCGTCAGGACGGTTCGCCCGAGCACGTTGGCGTTCTCCTGGGCGCGCTCCACGGCCTCGCGCAGGGCGCGCTCGGCCGCCTCGCGGCGCCGCTCGGCCGCCTGGATCGAGGCCGCGGTCGCCGGCTCGGCGAGCCTGCGAGGCAGCAGGTAGTTGCGCAGGTAGCCCGCGGAGACGTCCACGACCGTCCCGCGCTCGCCCAGCGACTCGACGTCCTGGAGGAGGATGGCCTGAGGCACCGGCGCCTACCTGTCTGAGCCCCGCCCGCCGCGTTCGCCGCCGCTGCCCTCAGCGACGTAGGGCAGCAGCGCGAGCTCGCGCGCGCGCTTGATCGCCCGGGCGATCTGGCTCTGGTGACGGCGGCACGCGCCCGTGATCCTCCTAGAGCGGATCTTGCCCCGGTCGGAGATGAAGCGCCGCAGCGCGGAGATGTCCTTGTAGTCGACCTGCTCGACCTTCTCGCGGCAGTACGGGCATGGCTTGCGCCGCGACGAGGTCGCCGCGCCCTTCCTGTCGCGCCGGCGGACCGGCCTCCTACGCTGCTTCGCCACCTGTGATCACCTGACTTGGGTTGTCTGCCGTCGGATTGTCGCCTAGAACGGGATGTCGTCTTCGCTTGTCGCGGCAGCCACCGGCGTGCGCTCGAAGTCGCCGCTGTCAATCGGGACATCGCTCTCGACCGGCGCGCTGCCGCTCGAGTAGCCGTTCCCGTTGGCGGCTTCGTCGCGCCCGCCGAGGAACTGCACGGACTCGGCGATGATATCGACAGCCTGGCGCTTCTGTCCGTCCTGGCTCGTCCACTCCCGCCAGCGAAGGCGCCCATCGACGGCCACCGGGCGACCCTTCTTGAGGTACTTGTGGCAGTTCTCGCCCTGCTGGCCCCACACGGTGACGTCGAAGTAGTTCGGCTGATCCTCCCAGCCGCCGTCGGCGTTGCGGCGCCGTCCGTTGACCGCCACCCGGAGGCTGCACACGGCGGTGCCGCTCCCGGGCACCGAGCCCAGCTCCGGGTCCTTTGTGAGGTTGCCCGTGATGATCACGCGATTGATGTTCCCAGCCACTTGAGGCTCCTTTCCGGGACGCTTGAAGACTTCGGCCGAGTCTAGGTGGGCACCAGGCGGCAACCCCCGATCTCCGCGGAAAATGGACGGAAACGTTGCAGAGTTGCGACGCGGCGTTGCCGGGTCGTGACACGTGGGGGCCGGCGGCGGTAGGGTGCCCGCGGTGACGCGCGAGAGGGCTTGGCGCGGCGGGAGCGCGGGGGATGTGGGGGGGCGGCCTCCGGAGCCGTCCGACGGAATGCGCCGTGGCGTTCGCGACGGGCGGCGGAGGTTGTCAGCCGCCCTTACGGTCGCCGCGCTCGGGCTCCTAGCGCCGGCGTCGGTGGCCGCGACGGCGCCGTACGTGCCCAAGCGTCCGGTTCTCTCCACGCCGTGGACCGCCTCGGTCTCGACGACGGTGCCGCTGCCCGACTACCCTCGCCCGCAGCTCGAGCGCCAACGATGGATGAACCTCAACGGCCTCTGGCAGTACGGCGCCGCGCCGAGCCAGTCGCCGCCGCTCGGGCGCGCCGCGCCGACCCAGCCGCCGCCGTTCGGGCGCGCGCTGCCCCAGACGATCCTCGTCCCGTTCGCGCCCGAGTCGCCCCTGTCGGGGATCGAGCGCGAGGACCTGAGCGGGTGGTACCGGCGGCTGTTCAGCGTCCCCGCGGGGTGGCGATCGGACCACGTGATCCTGAACTTCGGGGCGGTGGCCTGGGCGGCGCGCGTGTATGTCAACGGGCGGCTCGCCGGCACCCACCGCGGCGACTACGACTCCTTCTCGTTCGACATCACCCGCCTGCTGCGCCACAGCGGCGAGAACGAGCTGCTCGTCGGCTACTCGGATCCCGCGGGGGCGGCCGGCGAGCCGGTCGGAAAGCAGGTGCTCGGAGCGCCGCACGGCTTCCTGCACACGGCGGTCAGCGGCATCTGGCAGACAGTGTGGCTCGAGCCGGTGGCCAGCGAGCACATCACCCGCCTGGCGCTCACGCCGGAGCTCTCGCGGGCACGGCTCCAGATCGATGCTGGGCTGGCTGGCCCGCCGGGCGGCACGGTGGCCGCGACGGCGTTCGTGGGTGGGCGCGCCGTCGCCAGCGCCAGCGCCCCGGCGGGGCGGGAGCTTGAGCTGAGGATCGCCCACCCACACGCCTGGTCGCCGTGGGATCCGTTCCTGTACCGCCTTCAAGTGGAGCTGATCCGGGGCGGGCGGGTGGTGGACGTCGTGGGCAGCTACTTCGGGATGCGCTCGGTGGCGCTGCGACGGGTCGGTGGCGCTACGCGGATCGTCCTCAACGGAAAATTCGTGTTCGAGACCGGCGCCCTCGACCAGGGCTACTGGCCCGACGGGCTCTACACGCCGCCCGCCGACGCCGCGATGCGCTTCGACATCCTCGCCGCCAGGCGGATGGGCTACGACATGCTGCGCGAGCACGAGAAGGTGCAGCCCGACCGCTGGTACTACTGGGCGGACCGCCTCGGGATCCTCGTGTGGCAGGACATGCCGAGCACCTCGCTGTCGCACCCCCCCGCGCCAGGCGCGGGCAGCCGAGCCGAGTTCGAGCGCGAGCTGGCGCGCATCCTGGCGCAGCGCGCGTCGCACCCGTCGATCGTCGTCTGGGTGCCGTTCAACGAGGGGTGGGGGGCGTTCGACCCGGGCAGCGTGGCCGCCGAGATCCGGCGCCTGGCCCCCAGCGAGCTGGTGGACGCGGACAGCGGCAGCGCCAACTGCTGCCAGGCGGCTGAATCGAGTGCCAGCGACGTCCGCGACACCCATCTCTACTCCGGCCCGTTCGCGGTCCGTGCCGACCGGAGGGCCTCGGTGATCGGCGAGTACGGGGCCGTGCTCCCCTACCCCCCGCGCGGGCACCGGTGGCCGGGAGTGCTCACGAGCATCGGCTCCCCGGTGCTCGCGTGGCCGGAGCGACCCGCGATCGAGCTCCTGCGCGCCCAGTACGCGGACCTCGAGCAGGAGATGCGGACGCAGGGCCTGTCGGGCGCCGTCTTCACCGAGCTGTCGGCCTACGAGCAGGAGCTCGGGATCCTCACCTACGACCGCCGTGAGTACACGATGGACCCGGCGGTCATCCGCGGCCTCAACGACGCGCTGATCGCCGGCTCGCGGCGCCAGGCGGACATCGTTCCGCAGCCCGCGCGGCTCCCCAGCGGACCGTCGGGGGCATGGTCGTTCTCGGAGGGGACGGGGACGGTGGCCGCCGACTCCAGCGGGCACCGCAACTCGCTGACGCTGCAGGGCGGCGCGGCCTGGGGCACCGGCCCGAGCCTCGCCGGCCATCCCACCGGCGCGCTGGCGATCACCGGCCCGGGCCAGTCCGCGGTCACGAGCTCTGCGGTCATCGATACCGCCAGGTCCTTTACGATCTCGGTCTGGCTGTCCCCCGCCGCCGGCGGCGAGTCGGGCACGGCGGTCAGCGAGCCGGGACCTGACGGCTCGAGTTTCTCATTGGGCATCCAGAGCGTCGGGCCGTCGACCTCGCCGCCGCGAGGGCCGGCGAGCTGGTGGACGTTCGTGGTCCCCGGCTCCTCGACCTGCGCGGCAGTCCAGTGCGGCGTGCGGGCCAACCTGCGCTACGGCGACGACCGCTTCTCCCCCCGGCCGGGGGACTGGCACCAGCTCACCGCCGTGTACGACACGGACACCCAGACGATCTCGCTCTATGTCGACGGGGTGCCCGAGGACGCCGAGCACGTGTTCGGCATTCCTCGGGCGACGGGCCCGCTCACGGTCGGCGCCGGAAGCGGCGACTACGCGCCGAGCGACTTCTTCCCGGGCGCGATCGCCGGGCTGCGAACCTATGCCCGCGCGTTGAGCCCCGCCGAGGTCTTCTCGCTCTACCGCTACGAGCTGAGCGGCTCGTGACGGCCGCCGCTTGCGCGGGCGAGTCGTCCGAGGACGGGCGTAGCCTGGCGGGCAGTGGTCGCCTTCGAGTTCGCCGGCGCGGTCTACTCGATCTCCGAGGGTCAGGCCACGCTGCTGGCGGAGACCCTCCGCGGGTACGCCAAGGGCAAGCGGCCCGAGGAGGAGCGGAAGATCGCCGAGCTGAGCGGCAACGCGCAGTGGACTGAGGGAGCTCTCGCGGTGGCCGACTTCACCGAGGAGGTGCTGGTGGAGAACTTCGCCGGGCCGATCCCGCTGGACGGAAAGGCCGCCGAGGCGACGTTCTGGACGCTGCGGGCGATGGAGATCGAGCCCACAGGCGACAGCAGCGGGATCACCGCGCTGCGGGAGGCGCTCGCGGAGCGCTTCGGCGCGCTTCAGAGCTGACGCCCGCCTCTGGTGGCGGTCTAACCGGAGCCGCCCGCCGGAGCGGCTGGGGCCAGCTTCAGATCCTGGGACTCGAACGTGACCCCCGGCTCCTCGAGGACCACCCGCCGAGGACCCTCCTCCACCCGTCCGGCCACCTGCGCTCGCAGGCCCGTCTCGGCGGCCAGACGGACGACCTCCCCGCCCGAGCCGCTCGGGCAGTAGACCGCGAAGCCCGCCCCCATGTTGAAGGTCGAGTAGGCGGCGGAGGGCGAGAGCCCCGCCTGGCCGGCGAGGAACGTGAGCACCTCGGGCGCCTCGGGGAGCTGGGAGATCCGGTAGGTCAGCTCCCGGCTGGGGCGCATCAGCTTGAGCAGCCCATGTCCGGTGATGTGGCTCAGGTAGTGGACGTCGAGGCCGGATTCCAGCAGGGCGCGCACGAGCGGGACGTAGATGATGCTCGGCTCGATCAGCGCCTCTCCCAGCGAGCGGCCGTCGCGCAGCCGTGTGGCGTAGCCGTCGGGAAGCTGGGCGGCCACCGAGCGCGCCAGCGAGGCGCCGTTGGCGTGCAGCCCGCTCGAGGCGACGAGCACGATCTCGTCCCCCGGCGCGAGCGCTTCGCCGAGGATCGGCTCGCGTCCTTGGGGGACGGCGCCCACCGCGCTTCCCGCCAGCTCGACATCGGGCTCGGAGACCAGGCCGGAGAGCGACGGCGACTCGCCGCCGCCCCAGGTGGCGCCCGCGTCCAGGCAACCCCGCTGCCATCCCTCCAGCAGCGCCTCGTGGCGCTCGGCCGCGGCATACCACTGCGACGAGCCGGTGGCGAAGTAGGCGTTGACGACCAGGGGCAGGGCGCCGACGCAGCAGAGGTCGTTGACGACCGCGGCGACGGTGTCGTAGGCGACCGCCGCGAACGCCGCCGGACCGAGGGTCCCCTCGAGCTGGCGCGCGAGAACCGACTTGGTGCCCAGGCACTCGAGCACGTGGGCCAGCGTGACCCCGCCCCAGCGAAACACGAACGCGGGCTCGCCGCGCGAGGCGTCGATCGCCTGCCCGCCCGCTCGGGCGAGCTGAGAGGAGGTCGGAAGCGCCCTGGCCAGGGCACCGCGCTTGCCGGCGTCGAGGGCGCCATAGTCGACGCCGGCGGCTCTGTAGGCCGAGCTGCCGGAGGTCATGGCAGGCGCCGCAGCATAGCCGCGGGCCTACTCGGTCTCGGCGGGCGGCGGCGCGGGCGCGGCGGGGGTCTCGACGGGCGCCTCGTCCGCGGGCGGCGTGGCGCCGCGGCCATCGGAGCGGGCTCCGGCTGCGGCGGCGGCCACCACCGGCGGCGGGGACGAGGGCGCGGCCGGCGTCCCGGGCCGGTTCTTGATCACCCGGAAGCGCAGCACGCCGTCGGTGATGTGCAGCGTGTGGGTGAGCTCGGCGATCAGGTCGGGTGGCGAGTGGAACTGGAGCAGGTGGTACTCGGCCTCGGGCTGATGGCGGATCTGGTAAGCGGTTGGCCGCCTTCCCCAGTCGTCGTTGCGCTCGATCGAGCCGCCGGCGCGGGTGATCATCGACTCCACGTCCTGGAGCACCTTTGCGCGCTGCTCCTCGGAGGCGTCCTCGGCGAGCAGCAGCACCAGGTCGTAGAGGGGGGCTTCCCGGGCCATGAGCGGGCCAGGATAGCGTCAGCCGCCGGGGGCAGACGGGCCGGGGGCCGGCGAGGGGTCCCGGACGCCGGGCCGCGGGAGGGGCTGAGGTGGAGAGGGCCCGGGCGTGCGCCGGGGACCGGGAGATGCCCGGTGCCCCGGCAACCCGCAAACGTGCCAGGCTGGGCGCGGCCGCGCCAGCGTGTCACGTTTGCCCGCTCACAGCGGGTCAACGTGACGCGCTCCCGGGTGGGCGGCCAGCGTGGCACGTTTGCGGGTGGGACGAGAGGCGAGAGGGGCGCTTGGGGCGGGAGGGGCGGGGTGGTGCGGACGGGCCGGGCGCTCGGGACGGGCTGGCCCTCGGGACGCCCGGCGCGCTCGGGAGGACAGAACGGGCGCCGACGCCCGCCCCCTACCTCACCCCCACGCCCGCCTTGCGCCTGATGTCGGTCAGCTGCTCGTCCACCCAGTCCCCCGGGTTGCGGGAGGTGACGATCGACTTCAGCCCCTCGTGGCGGCGGCGGCGCTCCTCGGGGGCCATCGTCAGCGCGGCGTGGATCGAGTCGGCCAGCTCCTGGAGGTCGAAGGGGTTGACCGAGAGCGCGAACTCGCCCAGCTCCTCGTGGGCGCCGGTGTTCTCGGAGAGGATCGACACGCCGGCCCGCTCGTTGACCATCGGCCCCTCCTTGGCCACGAGGTTCATCCCGTCGAACATGGCGTTGACGATCAGCACGTCGTAGTGCTTGTAGGCGGCCACCGCCTCCTCCAGGTCGTCGCGGAGCTTGAGCTGGATCGGCATCCAGTCGGGTGAGCCGTGGCGGTGGTTGACGACCGCCACGACCGCCTCGATGCGCTCCAGGTACTCGGCGTACTCGGGCACGTCGGTCCGCGAGGGCATGAGCTGGGCGATGAAGGTCACGCGCTCGCGGAACTCGGGATGCTGCTCGAGGAAGACGTCGAAGGCGCCGAAGCCGCGCAGGACGTTCTTGCTCAGGTCGGCTCGGTCGACGCGGAGGATCAGATGGTCGCGCCGGCGGCGCAGGAGCTCCTCCTCGAAGTGCCGGACGCGGGGGCGCCGGGCCACCGCCTGCACCGCCCCGGCGTCGATCGGCAGCGGGTAGGCGCGCACCCACACCTCGCGCCCGTCGCAGCGGACCACGCCCCGCTCGTGGTCGACCTCCACGTCGAGCAAATCCTCGCAGCACTGCAGGAAGTTGCGGCGGTAGGAGCGGGTGTGAAAGCCGATGATGTCGTTGGCGAGGATCCCCTTGTAGATCTCGTCACGGAGCATCGACGGGAGCACGCGCCAGGAGTCCGACTGGCTCCAGGGGATGTGGACGAAGTGGTGCAGGAAGGCGTCCGGGCGGGCCCGGCGGATCAGGCCGGGCAGCGTGTAGAGGTGGTAGTCGTGGACCATCACCACCGGGTGCTCCACGCCCTCGATCTCCTCCAGCACGGCGCGGGCCAGGTCCTCGTTGACGACGTTGTAGCCGAACTCGAACGCCTCGGTCTCGTTACGGCGGATGTCAGGCGCGTTGGAGAGGTCCCACAGGTAGTGCTGGACGAACCACAGCATCGGGTTGGCGATGATGTTGTAGAAGCGGTCGTAGGCCTCGGGGTCGGAGGCCACGAGCTTCACCCGGTAGTCGCCCCCGTCGGGCGCCCGGACCCGGAAGGGGCGGCCCTTCACCCGCTCGGCCGCGACCACGTCCTCCTCGGTCATCGCCGAGGCGATCCAGGTGACGTCGCGATGGGAGGCCAGTCCGGTAAGCGCCGTGACCAGCCCGCCGGTCCCGCGCCGCACCTCCCCGTCGGGCCCGAAGGTCACCGGGCCGCGATTGGACACCAGGACGAGCGGCGAGTCGGTCATCAGCTATGTCTACCCAGCCCCATCGCCGGCGGTGAAGCCTCCACTAGATCTCGAGTTGCTCGAACACTTCCAGCCAGTCTCGCAGCAGCCGGGGCATGAGGAAGCGCTTGCGGACCGCCTCCTTTCCCTGGCGCCCCAGGTACTTGCCGAGCCCGGGGTCGGCGAGGATCTCCAGCGCGCGCGCCGCGCACTCCTCCACCGTGGAGACCAGGAAGCCCGACTCGCCGTCGGTGACCTGGAGCGGAATCCCGCCCACCGCCCCGCCCACGAACGGGCGGGCCTTCCAGATAGCCTCGGTGACGGTGAGGCCGAAGCCCTCGCGCGTGGATTTCTGGATCACCACGTCGCAGTGGGATTGGAAGGCGTTGACCTCGATCGCGCCGACGTTGTTGAGGTTGTTGAGGATGTGCACGTCGGGATCGCCGTCGGCGTGGGCGACGGTGGCGTTGAAGTAGTCCCACCCCTCGGGGTCGTCGGTCGCCATCGAGCCCACCAGCGCCAGCTGGACGTCGGGCATCCGCTCCTTGACGATCCGGTAGGCGTCGATCACGCCCAGCGGGTCCTTCCACGGGTCGAACCGCGAGACCTGGCAGAGCAGCGGACGGTCGACGTCGATGCCGAACTGTCCACAGATGTAGACGGCGTCCTCGGGGGAGAAGGCCATGTTCTTGGGCGCCAGCGGATCGATCGCGGGAGGGATGACGTGCGCCCGCCCGTCCACGCCGGCGGGAACGTAATCCTCCATGTGGAAGACGGTCGCCGCGTAGGGCTCCAGGTGGGGCAAGAGCCGGGCCAGGGTGTCGGCGTTGGGGGCGGAGAGGTCGATGTGGCAGCGCCACACCCAGCGGCGAGCCTTGTCGGTGACCAGGCCGGCGATCGCCGCCGGCTGGGGGTCGTGGACGATGCACACGTCCCAGCCGTCGGAGAGCTGCGAGGCGTTGATCTCGTTGTAGCGCAGCCAGGTCTGCCACTGCTCGTCGGAGAGGTCCTGCGGGTTGCCCTGGAGCGCGTTGTGCATCATCTTGGTGGTGTTGAAGAACTCCTCGCGGCCGTAGATCACCTGCCACTCGGTGTCCAGCCCGACGTCGATCATGAGCGGGACCAGGGTGTTGAGGATCTCCGCCACCCCGCCCCCGAAGGCGGTCGCGCTCAGGTGGAGCACCCGCTTGCCCCGGAGCCGCTCCGCGCGCTCGTGGATCTCCTCCACCAGCGCGCGGCCGACCAGGCTCGCGTAGTCGGCGAGGTTCTTCTGGGCGACGGAGACTGGCTGGAGCATGTGGGCAGGGGCGCTCGGGTGCCCCGGCGGCGTGACGATATCGCTCGCGGGCGGCGACCTACGCGCGCAGGCGCCGGAGGCGCTCGATTCCCTCGCCGATCGCCCGCAGGAGGGCCGCGTGCAGCGCCGGGTTGGAGGCCGAGATCGAGGAGATCTGGAACTCGTGGCCGGAGCCCAGCAGCCGGTAGCCGTCGAGCGGGCGGCCCCACCCGTCCGACACCACACCGCCGGCCTCGCGCAGGCACAGCCAGGGCGCGGCGAGGTCGTAGGGCGAGTTGTTGAGCGCCTCTCCGCCGCCGAGGCGCTCGAACTCCTCGCGCATCCCCGGAACGTCCTCGATCAACCGCGAGCCGACCTCCACGACCGCGTCGAGCTGTCCGGTGATGATCCTGGTCATGGCGAACGCCTGCGAGCCCAGCTCGAACGTCCCCCCACCCACCGACGAGGCGTCGATGAGATCACCCAGCACCTCGACGGTGGGTCGCGCGGGCCGGCCACGGAAGCCGTAGGCCCAGAACATGCGCTCGAGCTCAACCTCGCGCGTGAGCGCGACCGGCCGCGGACACCTGACGCCCGCGCCGCGGATGGCCAGGAAGCTCTCGCCCGACTTGATCTCCACCACGCAGCCCACCTCGAGGTCGGCCATCGTCGGATCGCCCTCGCCGATCGGAGCCAGCGCCACCGCCACGCATGCCGACTCGAGCCCGGCCATCGCCGGCCGGGTGCCGTCGATCGGGTCGACGATCAGCACGTCGGTGGCGTCGGGCGGCGCCACCAGCCCTCGATCCTCCGAGTAGAACGCCATCCGGGGAGCGTGCTCGGCCAGATACGCCTCGAGCTCCCGCTCGGCCAGCGCGTCGACCGCGAACGTGAGGTCGCCGCCGCTGCCCTCGCGCTCGACCGCGCGGCCCGCGTGCGAGCCGAGCTCGGGCAGCACGCGCTCGCGCAGGCGCAGGGCCAGCTCGAGCACGAGCTGGTGGGATGGTCGAGCCATGCGCAAAGTCAACCTGACCGCAGGTGAGGAGGAGGCGATGCTCCGCGAGCGCAGGGAGCCCTCCCCCGCCGAGCGCAGGGAGCCCTCCCCGTGGCGCGGGCGCCTAATCCGGTATCTCCAGCGTGAACGTCGTCTGCCCGGGCGCCGAGTCGACCGACAGGCGTCCCGACATCCGCTCGGCCAGCTCCGAGGCGATGGCCAGGCCGAGCCCCGATCCCTGCACGTCGTCGCCGGTGTAGAAGGGCTCGAAGATCCTGGGCAGGACGTCGGCGGGAATGCCCGTGCCGTCGTCGCGCACGGCCAGGCGCACGCTGCCGTTGGCGCGCCCGGCGGTGACGACGATGCGCCGCCCCGGCGCGTTGTGGGTGAGCGCGTTGTCGATCAGGATGCGCATGATCTGGGCCACGCGCACCGGGTCGCACTGGGTGTCGATCGACCGCGAGGCGAGGCGAAGCTCCAGGTGGGAGTCGTGCTGGGCGAGCGCGGGCTCGAACTCCGAGGACACCGCGCGGGTGAGCTCGGCGAGGTCGACCTGCTCGGGGCGCAGCCGCAGCGAGCCGGACTCCAGCTTTGAGAGGTCGAGCAGGTCGACCGAGAGCTTGCGCAGGCGCTCCACCTGATCGGCCACCTGCTCGAGGAAGCGCCTGCGGGTCTCCGGATCGAGGTCGTCGTCGTCGAGCAGCTCGACGAAGCCCCCGAGGGAGAAGATCGGCGTGCGGAGCTCGTGCGAGGCGGTGGCGATGAACTTCTCACGCGCCGACTCCAGCTGGCCGAGCTGCCGCTGCATCTGGTTGAAGGCGACCGCGAGCTGGCCGAGCTCGTCGGAGGAGTCGATCGCGATCGGGTGCTCGAAGTCGCCCGCCGCGACGTGCTCGGCGGCGAGCTCCAGCCGCTTGACGCGCTGGGCGAGCGCTCGCGCCACCAAATAGCCGCCGATCAGCGCCAGCAGCAGGGCGATTCCGCCGGCGATCAGGATCTGGCGGCGCACGATCGCCACCGTCTGGTTGATGTCGGCGATGGAGGAGGAGTAGACGATCACCGCGGCGGTCCGTCCCTGGTAGCGGACCGGGTAGGCGGCCTGGGCCAGCGAGCCGGTGACGCCGGTGGTCAGCCGGCCGCCCCGGGCGGCGCGCTCGGCGACCGCGTGCGGCAGGGCGGCGGCGGTGCCCGGCTTGGCGGAGTCCGCGCCCCGCAGCCCGGAGAACTCCAGGCCGGCCCGGGTGCGGGTGACCAGCAGCATCGTCACCCGGTCGCCGGAGGCCAGCGCCGCCGCGTAGATCTTGCCGATCACGCGGCTCTGGGGCTCCGAGCCGCCGATGGTCGCCACGATCGGGCCCGAGTCGGCCCTCGCGGCCGCCGAGAGCTTGGTCAGCCGGTCGCTGCGCAGGCGGCTGCCGAGCCCGGGCGCCACGTACAGGTACAGGACGCCGATCGCCACCAGCGTGATCGCGAAGAAGACGGTCGCCAGGCGGTTGCGGATCGAGCGCCTCATCCCGCCGGCCCGAGCCTCCCGCGCTAGAGCTCGGTGTCCCGAAACCTGTAGCCGACGCCGCGCACGGTGAACAGGTACTCGGGGTCCTTGGGCTCGCGCTCGATCTTCTCCCGCAGGTGGCGGATGTGGACGTCGATCGTGCGCGGGTCCCGGTAGGCGGAGCCGCCCCAGATGCGGGACAGCAGCATGTCGCGGGTGAACACCCGTCCGGGCGCCCGGGCGAGCGCCGAGAGGATCTCGAACTCCACGAAGGTCAGCGGCGCCTCCTGGCCGCGGATGCGGACCGAGCGCTTGGCGAAGTCGATCCGCAGCTCGCGCACCGCCAGCGGCCGTTCCTCATCGCCCTCCTCCATCGCCCGGCCCATCTCGGCCCGGCGCAGCGCGGCCTTGATCCGGCTCGAGAACTCGCGCAGGGAGAACGGCTTGGTGATGTAGTCGTCGGCGCCCAGCTCGAGCCCGACCACCTTGTCGATCTCCTCCGAGCGGGCGGTGAGCATGATGATCGGGACCGAGGAGCGGCCGCGCAGGCGGCGGCAGACCTCCAGGCCGTCGAGCTTGGGGAGCATCACGTCTAGCACCACGAGGTCGAACGCCTGCTCGTCGAAGCGCTCCAGCGCCTGGCGGCCGTCCGTGGCCTGGACGACGTCGTAGCCCTCCCGGCGCAGGGGGTAGGAGAGCAGCGTCTGGATCGACTGCTCATCGTCCACGAGCAGGATGCGCGCTGATCGGTCGGGCAACGCTCTGAAGTCCTCTCCTGGCTGAAGCGTAGTGGCCCGGCGGCGCGGCGAAGGCGCCCCCGGCGGGGGATAACCTCCTGCGGGATGCTCGATCCGCGGATCTACCGCACGGGGCTGGTCCCGGTCGTGCTGGCGGTGATCGTGCTGGCCTTCTCCCTCCAGGACCAGCCGGGGGCGCTGGGGACCAGCCTCGCCCCCGACGCCTACTCGGGGCAGAACGCGTTCGCGACCATGAGCCAGCTGGCCGCGCGCTACCCGAACCGGCGCCCGGGCTCCTGGGGCGACCGCCAGGTTGCCGCCTACGTCGCCGAGAAGCTTCGCTCCAACCGCCTGGCCGTCTCGACCGACCTCTACCCGGCCAGGACGGTCGCCGGTGACCGGCTGCTGGAGAACGTCGTCGGCGTGGAGGCGGGGGTGGGACGCGGGACGATCGTGATCGTCAGCCACCGGGACGCGCTCGGCCGGCCGGGGCGCGCCGAGCTCTCGGGCACGGCGGTGATGATCGAGCTGGCGCGGGTCCTGGCCGGGCAGACCGAGCAGCACACGATCGTCCTGGCCTCGACCAGCGGCTCGGTGGGGGCGGCCGGCGTGACGCGCCTGCTGCGCGCCCTCCCGCAGCCGGTCGACGCGGTGATCGTGCTGGGCGACCTGGCGGGCGCCCGCGCCAGCGGGCGGGTGGTGGTGCCGTGGTCCGACGCGCAGACGGTGGCTCCGCCGGCGCTGCGCAACACCGTGGCAAGCGCGTTGCGGGCCCAGGGCATCCCGGTCGCGAGCGCGGCCGGCCTCGGCGGCCAGATCGCCCACCTGGCGTTCCCGATGAGCAGCTCCGAGCAGGCGCCGTTCGACACGGCGGGCGAGCCGGCGGTGCTGGTCTCGCTGTCGGGGGAGCGGGCGCCCGCCGGCAACGAGCCGACCACGTTCAACCAGATCGCCGCGTCCGGACGCGCGATCCTCCAGGCCGTCAACGCCCTGGATGCCGGGCCTTCCATGGCGGCGCCCTCCTCGTATCTGATCTGGTCGGGCAAGGTCGTGCCGGCCTGGGCGATCCGGCTTCTCGTCCTGTGCCTGATCCTGCCGGTGGCGGCGGCGACGCTGGACGGCGTGGCGCGCAGCCGGCGCCGCGGGCAGCCGGTCGGCGCCTGGGTCACCTGGGTGCTGAGCTCGGCGCTGCCGTTCGTGCTCGCCGGGATCCTCGTCGACCTCGTGCACGGCGTGGGGCTGATCGGGTTCGCTCCGGCCATCCCGGTGCACGGGGGGTCGGTGGCGCTCGGCACGGCCGGCCTGATCGTGCTGGCGCTGCTCGGCCTGGTTCTGATCGCCGGCCTGGCCTGGCTTCGGCCGACCCTGCTCACGTTCCTCGGGCCGCCGCCGAGGTCGCGCGTGGACCCGCTTGCGGGCGCGGCCAGCGGCGTGATGCTCGTGCTCTGCGTGGTGGCGTTCCTGGTCTGGGTGGGCAACCCGTTCGCGGCGCTGCTGCTGGTCCCGGCGCTCCATCTGTGGCTGTGGGTGGTCGTCCCGGACGTCCGGCTTCCCAGGCCGGCGCTGGCCGCCCTGCTGGCCGCCGGGTTGGCCCCGCCGATCCTCGTCGCCATCTACGGCGCGGGCGCGCTCGGCCTCGGCCCGGTCGGACTGGCCTGGAGCTGGATCCTGCTGGTGGCGGGAGGCGGGCTGGGCTGGGCGGCGGTCCTCGAATGGAGCGCGCTCATCGGGTGCGCCATCAGCGTGGGGCTGATCGCGCTGCGGCGGGCGCGGGCGCCACGTCCCGAGCCGGCGCCGGTCACGGTGCGTGGGCCGGTCACCTACGCCGGGCCGGGGTCGCTGGGCGGGACCGAGTCGGCGCTGCGCCACTGATGCAGCGGGCACCCAGGAGTCCCCTGTACTCCCTGACCGCCGGTCGCAGACGGCGCCGCGGCCTGGCCCGGCTGGCGCGCGACGTCTCGTGGGTGCTGATCATCGCCGGGTTGCTGCTGCTGGCGGACGCCGGCGTGACGCTCCTGTGGCAGGAGCCGGTCAGCGCGGTGATCGGGCTGTTTGCGCGCGGCGGGGTCGACCAGCGCCTGCTCGAGCACCCGCTCCCGCTGTCGCGGCTCGATCGCCGCGCGCTGGCGTCGCTCCCCGACCTTCCCGAGCGGATCGCGTTCCTGGCGCGGGCCGAGCGGCGCCACCTGCGCGACGGCGAGGCGGTGGGCCAAATCAGGATCCCGCGGATCGGCGTCGACTTCGTGGTCGTCCAGGGCACCGACGAGGCCGACCTCGAGAAGGGCCCGGGCCACTATCCGACCACCGCGCTTCCCGGGATGGGCCAGACGGTGGCGATCGCCGGGCACCGGACCACGTATCTGGCGCCGTTCAGGCACATCGACGCGCTGCGCCCCGGCGATCGCATCACCCTGCAGATGCCATACGGCCGGTTCTCGTACGTCGTGCAGTACCACCGGATCGTGGACCCGTCGGCGTGGTGGGTCACCGACGACGTCGGCTACGAGCGCCTCGTGCTGTCGGCCTGCAACCCGCTCTACAGCGCCGCCCAGCGGATCGTGGTGTTCGCCCGATTGGCCGCCGTGACGCTCGTCCAGGGGCCGAAATTTACGTCCAAGCAGCGGGTTTCCGCGTGAAGGAGACGCCGCCGGGTACCGATTAACCCGCCGAGTGCCCTATTGGAACAGCAAGCTGCGGATCAGGCGGGAGCGGGGTCGGATGTTGGCCATCAAATACCAGGTGCAGACCGGTCAGTACCGGGTCGACGCCCGCCTGGTGGCCGACGCCATCCTCGCCCGCATGCGTCACCGCACCGCGCCGGAGGCCCCGGCTCAGAAGGCGTGCTCGAAGCCCGAGATGCGCTCGTGCGCGTCGAGGAAGACGACCTCCGGCGGCCCCTCCACGACCGACCCCACCCAGGTGATCTCGCCGCTGCTGCCAAGGCACTGCTGAGCCTGCTCGACCGCCGCGGGGGCGACGCACACGCACAGCTCGTAGTCATCGCCGCCGCTCGCCGCGAGCGCGCGCGGGTCGCGCGAGAGGGCGGCCGCCACCTCCTCCACGCCGGGGTCGAGGGGCAGGGACGCCAGCGTCAGCTCGATCCGGACCCCGCTTCGTCGCGCGAGGTGGCCGGCGTCGGTGGCCAGCCCGTCGGAGAGGTCGATCATCGCGTGGGCGCCCGCGGCGGCCAGCGCGCGGCCCTCCCGCAGGCGCGGCCGCGGGCTGGCGTAACGCGCGCGCAGCGCGGCGGCGGTGGCAGCCGGCACGCCGCCCGGGCCCTCGGCGGCCACGCGCCCGTCGAGCAGCGCGAGCCCGGCCGCCGCTCCCCCCAGCCGTCCGGTGACGCCGACGCGGTCGCCGATCCGAGCGCCGTCGCGCCCCACCAGCTCGCCGGGATCAGCGACCCACCCGACCACCGTGACGCAGAGGCTGAGCGCCGGGGCCGCCGTCACGTCGCCTCCGGCCAGCTGAACGCCCTCCGCCTCGGCGAGCGCCGCCACGCCCTCGGCCACCGCCGCCGCCCGGTCGGCGTCCGTCCCGGGAGGGACCCCGAGCGCCAGGTACGCCTCGCCCGCGGGCGCGCCCATCGCGGCCAGATCGGAGAGCGCGCCGGCGAGCGCGCGGCGGCCGATCTCCGCGGGCTCGAGCTGGGCGGAGCGGAAATGCACCCCGTCGATCATCTGGTCGATCGAGGTGACCGAATAGCCGCGCGCGCGGACGACCGCCGCGTCGTCGCCGACGCCGCGGACCAGGCGGCCGCCCGCCGGCTTGAGGATCGCCTCGATGCGGTCGATCAGCTGAAGCTCGCCCACCGGCCGAGCGCCTCCAGCGCCATCCGCGCCGGCTACCGGTGGCGGTAGACGATCCGCGCGCGATCCAGGTCGTAGGGGGAGAGCTCGACGCGCACGCGGTCGCCGGGAAGGATCCGGATCCGGAAGCGGCGCATCTTGCCGGCGACGTGGCCGAGGACCGTGCGATCCATGTTGTCGAGCTTCACGCGGAACATCGCGTTGGGCAGCGCCTCGACGACCTCGCCTTCCAGCTCGACCTTTTCCTCCTTGGGCATGCGCCGCTGAGGCTACCAGTCATCGGCGGGCGCTCGGAGGCGGGCGCTCGGAGGCGGGCGCTCGGAGGCGGGCGCTCGGAGGCGGGCGCTCGGAGGCGGGCGCTCGGAGGCGGGCGCTCGGAGGCGGCGCCCCGGTCCGGGACGCCTCAGTGGCCCCCGCCGTGGCCGGGCGGGGGCCCGCCGCCCTGGCCGGGAGGCCCGCCCCCGCCGGCCGGGGGCGCCGCCCCGCCGGTGATGTTGCCCCCGCCGCCGGGGGTGTTCTGGTTGCCCGCGCCGCCGCTTGGCGCCGGCTGGGGCGGCTGGGCGAACAGCGACGGGTTGTTGTAGGCGCTCCCGCCGCTGGCGCCGGACTGGTAGCCGCCGCCGTAGCGGCCGGCGGCGGAGTGAGGCCCGGTGAACGCCGTGCCCGTCCACGGGGTCGACGGCGGGGGGAAGTCGCCGCAGTAGCCGGCCGACGCGCTGAGCATGAAGTCGTGCCAGATCGGGGCCGCCAGGGTGCCGCCGAAGCCGTTGGCCATCGTGATGTTGCCCTGGGGGTAGCCGACCCAGACGGCGGTGGAGAACTTCGGCGTGTAGCCGACGAACCAGGCGTTGTCGTAGTTCTCGGCCGTGCCGGTCTTGCCCGCCGCGGGGCAGCCGTAGTCGGCGGCCGTGCCGGTGCCGCTCTTGATCACGCCCTCCAGAACCTTGGTCGCGGCGTAGGTTTCGCCGGAGGAGAACACCTGCTTGCGCGGCGGGTCGCCGAGGTTCAGCGTGCTGCCGTCGGGGAACACGACCCGGCTGATGATGGTCGGCGGAGCGTGGTAGCCGCCGTTGGCCAGGGTCGCGTAGGCGTCGGCCATCTCGAGTGGGGTGCAGCAGTTGGACAGGCCGCCGATCACCTCGGCCGGGTTGCCGTCCAGGTGGGAGGTGATCCCCATCGCCCGCGCCGTCTGATCCATCTTGGTCGGCCCGAGGTCGACCACCAGCTGGGCGAACACGGTGTTGTCGGAGACGATCGTCGCCTTGGTGAGGTTGATCGTGCCCTGGTAGGTGTCCTCGGCCGTGTGCACCGACCAGGTGGGCTCCTGGGGGTCCCATCCGGCGGGCAGCGGCTTGGAGGTGTAGTAGGTCTGGTTGGGGTCGCCGTCGTAGTCGTGGATCAGCGTCATCAGCGCGAACACCTTGAACGCCGAGCCGGTCTGGCGCTCGGCCTGCACCGGGTAGTCGAAGTTGGTCTGGTCGTAGGTGGCCGAGGAGGCGATCGCCAGGATGTGGCCGTTGCTGGGGTCGACCGCGGCCAGCGCGGCCGCCGGCTGGGCGTCGAGCGTCGGTCCGCCGGGCTCGTGGGCGAGGATGGCCGCCCGCGCGTCGTACTCGAGCCTGGGGTCGATCGTCGTGTAGATCTTCAGCCCGCCGTTGTTGATCGCCGGGCAGTTGGTGGGGGAGCTCGGACAGAGCCTGCGGCCCAGCTGCTGCTCGACGTAGTCGAGGACATAGGGGAGCCGGCGGGTGCTGAACGAGTTGTTCGCGTGCACCTGGAGCGGCTGCGCCTCGGCGGCGGAGGCCTGGCGCTGGGTGATGTAGCGCGAGCTGACCATCGCCTGGAGCACCGCGTTGCGGCGGGTGATCGCCGCGGCTCGGTGCAGGAACGGGTTGTCGTCGGTGGGCGCCTGCGGCAGGCCCGCCAGCAGCGCCATCTGCGCGAGGTTGAGCTTCCACACCGGCCGGTCGAAGAACACCCATGCCGCCGCCCCCACGCCGATCGCGGTCTCGCCGCCGACGGTGCCGTAGGGCACGTCGTTGAGGTAGCGGTCGAGGATCCAGCGCTTGCTGTGGCCCTTCTGGAGCTGCTCGGCCAGCTTGGCCTGGATGATCTTGTACCTGAGGTCGTGCTTGCGCGCGTACCTGGTGCCGTCCAGGTACTCGTTGTTGACCAGCTGCATTGTCAGCGTCGAGGCGCCCTGGAGGGAGTTGCCCGAGCCGAAGACGTCCTTGATCCCGGCGCGGATGATCCCCTGGTAGTCGAGCGCGCCGTGGTGGTAGAAGCGTCGGTCCTCGATCGCCACGGTGGCGTCCTTGAGCAGCTGGGGAATCTGGCTGCCCGAGACGTGCGTGTACACGGTGTCGGAGTGCACGTAGCCGAGCAGCGAGCCGTCGGCGGCGTAGATGGCCGACAGCGGGTGGGGGACGTGGGGTTTGAGCTGATCGAGGTTGGGCGCCGAGTCGGCCACCGCGACCACCCAGCCGACGGCGAGCAGGGCGCCCATCACGAGCGCGCACACGAACACCAGCAGCGACATCCCGAACACCTTGCGGAACGGGTGACCACGGTGGCGCTGCCGCTGGCGCTTTCGTTCGCGTCGACTCATGCGCAGGCTCTGGCGGCGGGCGCCGGCGGGTGTTCTGACGCGGCGCCCGGCAGGTCAGCGAGTGTAGCTGTCGGGAGGATTCTGCCCGCCACCTCGGGCTCCTGCTCGCGGCGGCGCGCGCAGGCGGGCGGCGCTCGGAGCGTGGGAGACTCGGAGCCGTGGAGATTCAGGAGCTGGCGGCAGAGCAGGTGGTCCGGCGGCCGGCCGAGAGCCGCGCCGAGCCGCCCTGGCGCCTGGCCTGGCGGGCGCTGTGGACCTCGCGATTGGTCGTCCTTTTGGCCGGCGTGTTTGGGGTGCTGGCGATCGGCCGCGCGCCGGGCACCCAGGGCTTCGATCCCGCGGGCCTGACCGAGCCCTTCGGCTACTTCGGCAACCTGGTCGTGGCGCCGCTGGCGCGCTGGGATTCGGTGTGGTACCTGTCGATCGCCCAGGGCGGCTACGGCCACGAGCTCGCGCGGATGCAGTTCTTCCCCCTCTATCCGCTCGCCATGCGGGCGCTGGGCGTGCCGCTGCGGTCCGATCTGGTGGCCGGGGTGGTGATCTCGCTGGCGGCCTTCGCGGTGGCGCTCGTGCTCCTGCACCGCCTGGTGAGGCTCGAGATCGGCGAGGAGGTGGCGCGGATCGCGGTCTGGCTGGTGGCGTTCTGCCCGATGGCCTACTACTTCTCGGCCGTCTACAGCGAGTCGCTGTTCCTGGCCCTGTCGCTCGGATGCGTGCTGTGCGCCAGGTCCGGGCGGTGGGCGCTCGCCGGGCTGCTGGGCGGCCTGGCCGCGGCCGAGCGCGCCACCGGGATCACGCTCCTGGTCCCGGTGGTCATCATGTTCCTCTACGGCCCGCGGACCGATGCCCTGCCCGACCGGGTGCGCCTGCCGGGTTCGGGCTGGCGGCGCCTGCTCCCCACCTACCGCCCGAGAGCCTCGCTGGGGTGGGCCCTCCTGGTTCCGGCCGGCCTGGGCGCCTTCCTCCTCGGCCTGGCGCTCTCCAGCGGCGAGGGGCTGGCGCCGCTGCAGACCCACTCGCTGTGGTTCCGGCACTTCGCCGGCCCGTTCGGCGGCGTCTGGGATGGGACCGTCGCCGCCTGGGACGGACTGCGGCAGCTCCTCCACGGCCCGCCGCCACCGTCCTACTTCAGGGCGGCGGGGGGCGATCCGCTGGTGGTGGCGGGCGGCAACCTGGTGCAGTTCGGCTTCCTCGTCGTGGGGGCGGCGGCGCTCGTCGGCGCGTTGCGGCGCCTGCCGGTGGCCTATGGCGCCTACGCGCTGGCCTCGCTGGCCATGCCCCTGTCCTACCCGGTCACGCCGCAGCCGCTGCAGTCGCTCTCCCGCTACGAGGCGGTCCTGTTCCCGCTCTTCATGTGGGCGGCGTGGTGGGTCTGGCGCCGGCGGCTCCTCACGCCGGCGATCGCCACGCTGGCCGTCCTTCTGGGGCTGTTCACGGCCGAGTTCGCCACCTGGCGGTTCGTGGCTTGAGCGCGGCGGTTCAGGCGCTGCGCGGCAAGCGGGCGGTGCTGCTCGACGCGCTGGGGACGCTGGTGGAGCTCGTGCCGCCCGCCCCCGCGCTGGTGCGGGCGCTGGAGCGCCGGCTGGGGCTCGCGGTCACGGAGCGTGACGCCGAGCGGGCGATCGGCGCCGAGATCGCCTACTACCGCGGGCACCTCGACGAGGGGCGTGACGCCGCCAGCCTGGCCGAGCTGCGCCGCCGCTGCGCGCGGGTGATGGGCGAGGCGCTCGTGGGGGGCGCGGGATCCTCGGAGCTCGAGGAGGAGGCGCTGACGGCCGCGCTGATGGAGTCGCTGCGCTTTCGCGCCTACCCCGATGCGCCTGCGGCGCTGTCGGCGCTGCGCGAGCGCGGCCTCCGCCTCGTCGTCGTGAGCAACTGGGACGTGTCGCTGCCCGAGGTGCTCGAGCGCGTCGGGCTGCGCCCGGCGCTCGACGCGGTGGTGACCTCGGCGGCGGTGGGGGCGCGCAAGCCGGCGCCGGAGATCTTCCAGGCCGGCCTGCGGGCGGCCGGGGTCGCGGCGGCGGAGGCGCTCCACGTCGGGGATGGGCCCGAGGAGGACCTCGCGGGCGCCCGCGCGGCTGGCATCGATGCCCTCCTCATCGCCCGCCACCGAGCGGGCGGCCGCCCCGCGACGGCGGCCGCGATCGCCAGCCTGGCCGAGCTCGCCGGGCAGGTTTAGACTCGACCGCCCGGGGGTATGCTGAGACAAACGGCCAGGGAACTGCGCCCCCACTTCCTTGGCCACTCCGGGAGGACTCAGAAGGATCTGGGTCCTCCCGGGGATACCTATTGCCGGCGCGCGCTCACGGCGCCGAACGCCGCGCCAGCCCCAGACGCAGCGCGCCGGCCGCCTCGATGATCGCCTCGCGGCCGGCCCGTCCGACCGCGACCGTGTTGAAGAAGCCGTGGATCAGGCCCCGGTGGCGGCGAAGCGCGACGGGGACGCCCTCCGCCTCCAGGCGCGCGGCGTACGCCTCCCCCTCGTCGCGGAGCGGGTCGAAGCCGGCCGTGGCGAGGTAGGCCGGCGCCGCGCCGGCGAGGGTCTCGGCGCGCAACGGCGAGCAGCGGGGGTCCTGCGCGTCGGCGTCCCGCGCGAGGTAGTGCCCGCGGTACCAGTCCAGGTCCGACTCGGTGAGGTAGAAGCCCTCGCCGAACAGGCGGTAGGACGGGCGCTTCTCGGCCAGGTCGACCCAGGGATAGAGCAGCAGCTGGAAGGCGGGCGCGGGGTCCCTGCCGGCCGACAGGCGCGCCACCCCGGCGGCGAGGTTGCCGCCGGCGCTGTCCCCGCCGACCGCGATCCGAGCCGGGTCGGCGCCCAGCTCGGCGGCGTTGGCGGCCGCCCAGCGGAAGGCGGCCAGGGCGTCGTCGATGGCGGCCGGGAACGGGTGCTCCGGCGCCAGTCGGTAGTCGACCGCCAGCACGCGCGTCCCCGACCGGGCGGCGAGGAAGCGGCAGCTCGTGTCGTGGGTCTCGAGGTCGGCCACCACGAAGCCCCCGCCGTGGAAGTAGACCAGCAGCCCGCCGGGCGCGGGGGAGTGAGGCGGCACGTAGAGGCGGCCGCGCAGGGGGCCCGCGGCGCCCTGCGGCGAGACATCCTCGGCGCGCTCGAGGGCCTCCGGACGGCCGGAGAAGATGGCCGCGTCGCGGGCCACGCGCGCCCTCGCCTGCGCCGGCGTGAGCTCCTCCAGCGCGGGGGCGCCGGCCAGCGCGAGCAGACGCAGCCCGAGCTGCGCCTCGACGTCCAGCTCCTGCCCGTCGAGGGAGACTGGTCGTCCCACCAGTCGCCGCAGCAGCGGGTGGGGCAGGGAGGCCAGCATGCGCACGAGCGCGCCCTGGCCGCGGTCGCTGATCGACGCCATGAGCGGGGGCATCGTAGGCGACGCCGGTGGCCCCGCGCCAGGTCGCGGGCCATCCGAGGCGCCGGACGTGGCCTCTAAGCTCCGAGCGCAGATGACGAGCTTTCCGCCCCCGGTGCAGAGGCCGCTGCCGCCACCCTCTCCACGGGACGGAGACGGCCGGCGCCCAGCGCCCGACCCCGAGCCGCGCTGGCCGCTGTGGACGGCGCCGGCAGCGGTGGTCACCGGGTTCGTGGTGGGGACGATCGTGGCCGTCCTCGTCGCGGCGCTCGGCCACGCCGGTGGCTCGAGCCTCACCCACCCAAGCCCCGCGGTCAACCTGATCAGCGACTTCCTGTTCGACGTGACGTTCGTCGTGGTGGCGATCTACTTCGCCGGCCGGGTGCGGCGACCGACCGCGGCCGACTTCGGGTTCCGGCCGCTCGCTCCCGCGGTGGCGGTCGGCGGCGTCGTCCTGGCCGCGCTCGGCTATTACGTGATCAGCGCCGTCTACGCCTCGATCTTCCACCTCACCGGACACGAGAAGCTGCCCAGCGAGCTGGGGGTGAGCCGGAGCACCGCGGCGCTCGTCGGCGCGGCGATCTTCGTCTGCGTGGTGGCGCCGATCGCCGAGGAGTTCTTCTTCCGCGGCTTTCTCTTCGGGGTGTTGCGGCGGTGGCGGATCCGGGTCGCCGGGCGCGAGCTGGGGCCGTGGGTGGCGGCGGTGATCGTGGGCATCCTGTTCGGGCTGGCCCACACCGGGTCGGCGGCCTCGCAGTACCTGGTCCCGCTCGGGTTCCTCGGCTTCGTCCTCTGCCTGCTGCGGTGGAAGACCGGCTCGCTGTACCCGTGCATGGCGCTGCACTCGCTGAACAACTCGCTCGCCCTCGGCGTCAACCAGCTGCACTGGACGGCGGGGGAGATCGTCGCCCTGATGGCGGGCGGCATCCTGGTCATCGGCGCCCTCACCGGGCCGCTGGCGCGGCGCCCGGCGCCGCTCTGACGCCCGAGCCCGGCGCCGCTCCGACGCCCGAGCCCGTCGCCGCTCCGAAGCCCGAGCCTGGCGCCGCTCCGACGCGACCCGGGTTTAGTCTGTCTTAATGACCTGGACGGCCTCCGCACGGTCCCTGACCGCGGCGCTCGCCGCGGGGGCGCTCGCCGGCTGGGCCGCGACCGCCCCGGCGCAGGCCACCGCGCCGACGCCGACCGCGCCAGCACCGACCGCACCGGCGCCGACCGTCCCGCCCGTCAAGGCGTCGGTGAGGCTTCGCCTGCCCGACGCGTTCTTCGTCGGCGGCCATCCGGTCACCGTCCCGCGCCGGGTGATCCACGTGACGGGCGTGGTCACGCCGTGGGTGCCCGGCCAGGTGGTCAAGGTCCAGGTGCTGCTCGGCGCGCGGCGGATCAAGGTGGCGCTGCTGCGCCTGCGTCCGTCGGCCGACCGTCGCCACGGCACCTTCCGGGAGGCCTTCTCGAGCCCCGGGGTGGGCCATCTCACCGTCGTGGCCGGTCACACGCGCGACGAGCAGATGCTGGCCTTCCGCGCCCAGCGCGGGCTGGCCGTGCTCAGCGAGAGAATCGGCTGGGGCGCCACCGGCCGCTTCGTCGAGCTGATCCAGCAGCGGCTGGCGGCGCTGCACTTCTACGTGCCGCGGACGGGCGTCTACGACACCGGCACCGGATTGGCGGTCGATGCCTACCACCGGCTGCTTCACCGCGGCACCGCGCAGACGCTCGACGGGCTGACGATCAGCTACCTGCTCGACGGCTTCGGCGCCTTCCGGGTGCGCTTCCCCGGCCACGGCCGCCACGCCGAGGGCGACCTCTCGCGCCAGCTGCTGGCGCTCGTCGACGGCGCGCGCGTGCGCTATCTCTTCCCGATCAGCTCGGGCAAGCCCTCGACGCCCACGGTCCTGGGCGACTACAGGATCTACTCGCGCGTGCCGGGCTACCTGCCCGACGGCATGTACTACTCGGACTTCTTCCTGCGCGGCTACGCCATCCACGGCTACGACCCGGCTCCCGACTACCCGGCCAGCCACGGCTGCATGCGGCTGCCGATCCCCGACGCCGTCACCGTCTACGACTGGCTGGCGCTGGGCGACTGGGTCGACGTGTACTACTGACGCGCGGGCGCGGTCAGGCCACGCGCACGTAGCGCGCCAGGTAGCCCAGCCCCAGGCCGTAGACGAGCAGCCCGGCGATCGTGGCGGTCAGCTCGATCCCCCACACGCTGTCGGTGTGCATGGCCGAGCGGACGGGCTGGGTGAGCTCCTGGGCGGCCTGGTCGATGAACCGGCGGGGCTGGTGCTGGTCGGGGCTCGAGCCGGGCTTGGAGGGCACGGGCGCCTGACCGGTCATGATCGTCAGGTTCCGGTCCGAGGCCCCGGAGGCCTGGTCGTAGGCGAACAGGCCGAAGGACAGGAGCAGGATGGCGCAGCAGGCGATCGACGCCAGCTTCAAGACGCGCGCAATCCCGCGGAAGACCACGGCGCTTAAATCGGCGGATCGCGCCGATAGCATGAGCCGCGATCGATGCCCGTCCAGCTGCCGACCGGCGCGCGCGAACGCCTGCTCGCCGAGCTCCGCGCGCACGCGCTGGTGATCGGCGAGGTGAGGCTGACGAGCGGCGCCACCTCGCAATACCTGATCGACGCCAAGCGCGCGATCCTGCGCCCGGCCGGCTTCGCGGCGCTCGCCGAGCTGGTGGCCTGGCAGGCGGAGCGATGGGGGGCGAGCGCGGTGGGCGGCCTGACGATGGGCGCCGACCCGATCGCCTGCGCCGCGCTGGCCGGCGGCGCCCGGGTCAAGGCCTTCTTCGTGCGCAAGGAGGCCAAGCAGCACGGGCTGGCGCGCCGGATCGAGGGGCCGCCGCTGGAGCCGGGTGAGCGCTGCATGGTGGTGGAGGACGTGGTGACCACCGGCGGATCGACGCTGCGCGCGATCGAGGCGCTGCGCGAGCAACGGGCCGAGATCTGCGGCGTGCTGGCCGTCTGCGACCGGCTGGCCGGCGGCGCCGGCGCGATCGAGCGGGCGGCCGCCGCGCCCTTCCTCGCCCTGACCACGATCGACGAGGTGTACCCGGAGCGGCCCGACCGCGCGGGCGACGCGGCCGCGAGGCCCGAGGGGGGCGCTAGCGCGGGAGGCTGAGGCAGCCCGGACGGCGCTGGTGCATCGCGTGCACCAGCCACCCGCCCCGGGGAAGCGGCGTGAACAGCACGATCGGGTTGCCGTGCCGGATCGCCTGGCCGTACTTGAAGCCGATCGCCGAGACGTTGCGCTTGAGCGTCCAGGCGAGGATCGTCTGGTACTCCAGGTGGGTCAGCGGCTCGCCGCAGGCGCGCAGCCGGCTGGGGCCGCCCAGATGGCTGACGATCGCGGCCAGCTTGTCGATCTCCTGGGTGCGCCGGCGCTGGAGGTGCAGGTCGCGCCGCTCGATCCGGGCGCGCGACACCGCCGCGGGAACGAGGCTGGCGACCAGCGCGAGCGCCAGGATCGCCCCACTCCAGGCGGCCGGCTGGGAGAGCCGGCGGCCCTCGGCCAGCAGCCGCCCCACCAGGACCCCGGAGAGCACCACCATCACCGCGGCCGCGCCGAACATGTAGCGCCCCAGCCCCGGCCACCCGTGCAGCGAGAAGGCGATCTCGATCACGACCCAGCCGGCCACCCCCACGGCCAGGGCGAGCGTGACGCGCTCGCGCCGCCAGGCGGCCAGCGCCACCGCCAGCAGGGCGGCCACCTCGAGCGGGGTCTCGTGCAGGTCCAGGAAGCGGTCGACTGTCCCGAGCACGCGGTCGTGGCGGAGCCTGCGTCCCGAGCCGAAGGCGTTGGCGCCGGCCACGAACGGGCTGCGCGAGGTGAGCGCCGGGATGCCGAACCAGAGCAGCACGATCGCCGCGACGCCCGCCACCAGCAGCCAGCGCATCGCGGGCACGCGCCACCAGCACCAGAGCGCGTAGAGGCCGAGGAACGGCCACACCTCGGGACGCCCGAGCGCCGCCAGGCCGCCCAGCACGAAGGCCAGGCGCGGCCGGCCCGAGAGATGGAGGTCGATCGCCCCCAGGCAGAACGCGGCGATCATCGTGTCCGACTGGGCGCTGAGCATGTAGTGCCACCAGTCGCGGATCCCCAGCAGCGCCAGGCCGGCGAACACGCCGCCGGCGATCCCGGCGTAGGCGGGGCCGGGCGTCAGGCGGTGCACGATGCGCCCCGCCCACACCGCCCCGGCCAGCGAGGCGGCCACGCAGGTGACCATCCACAGCCACAGCGCAAAGTGGCCGAACAGCGCGTAGGGGAGCGTGAACAGGTAGGGCAGCGGCTTCCACGATGGGGCCGCGTTGGTGTCCAGCGAGCCCAGCAGCGTCTGGTGGCCCCAGACCAGCCATCCGTAGGGGTCGAAGCCCGGCCGGGTGCGCGCCCACAGCACGATGGCCAGCGAGAGCGCGAGCAGCCCGGCGCCGACCAGTACGGGACCGCGCCAGGAGGCGCGGGCGGCCGCCCACCGGGGGGCCGGCTCGCGCAGCGTGGAGGCGGGCGGGGCGCTGACGCTCAACGCCGGATCAGGGCGCCGCCGGCGTAGGCGGCGTGGAGGGCTCGGCAGCGGGCGAGATCGCGCGGATCGGTGTGCCACGGCCTGACCAGCCAGCCGCCGGTGGAGATCGGCAAAAACAGCACCTTGGGAAGCGGCAGGCGCAGCTGGATCTTCTCGATGTGCTGCTGGAGCCCGCCCACCGAGCCCACGTTGCTGTGGTAGATCCAGGCCAGCGCGCTCACGTAGCCGACGTCGGTCACCGGCTGGCCGCACTCCTGCACGCGCCGCGGCCCTCCGAGCAGGTTGGTGGTGGTGGCCAGCAGCGCGATCTGGTGGGTGCGGCCGCGCTCGTGGCGCAGGTCGTGGCGCTCGGCGCGCAGGCGGGCGATCGCGCCGGGCACCAGCGTCGCCACCAGGACCGCCACCACGGGCACGCCGGCCCACCGCGGCAGGCCCGCGCGCAGACGCGGCAGCTCCAGCAGCGCCCAGCCGACGGCGACTCCGGCCAAGACGGCGCCCACCGCGGCCGCCTCGAACATGTAGCGCGGCAGGGCCGGCCACCCGTGGTAGGCGAAGGCGATTTCGACGATCACCCAGACCGCGACGCCGGCGGCCAGCGCCAGGACCGTCAGTCGGCGCCGGAGCAGCGCGAAGGCCGCCGCGCACGCCGCGGCGATCCACACCGGCAGGTACTCGAGCTCGGTGAAGCGCCCGAGCGTCCCGATCAGCCGGTTGCTGCGCAGCGCGCGGGGGGAGAGCTTGGCGAGCTCGCCGGCGATGTTCGGCCGCCCGTTGGTGATCGTGGGGATCCCGAACCACATGAACGCGATCGCGGCCACGCCCGCCACGAGCATCCACCGCATCGCCGGCGCCCGGAACCAGGCCCAGAGCATGAACAGGCCGAGAAACGGCCACACCTCGGGACGGCCCAGCGCGGCCAGCACCCCGAGCACGAGCGTCCAGCGATAGCGGCCGATCAGGAACATGTCGATCCCGGCGAGGACGAAGGTCACGAGCATCGGGTCCGACTGCGAGCTGAGGATGTAGTGGAAGTAGTCCTCCAGGCCGAGCACCGCCGCTCCCGCGAACACCGCGGCGGCGGCGGGCGCGTAGCGCTGGAGGCCCTCGAGCTCGGCCGCCCGCTCGCCGGCGGTGAGCCGGAAGGCGATCCGCCCGGCGAACACCGGGCCGGCCAGGGCCACGCCGGCCGCGGTGAACATCCACAGCCACAGCTGGTAGTGGCCGGCCAGCGCGAAGGGCACGGTGAACAGGAACGGCACCGGCTTCCAGGACGGCGCCCCGCCCAGATCGAGCGAGCCGTGCAGCGTCTGATAGCCCCACACCATCCACCCGTAGGCGTCGTAGCTCGGGCGGGTCCGCGCCCACACCACGAGCACCACCGAGACCACGGCGATGATCGCGGCGCTCGCCCACCACGGATGCTCGGCGACGAACAGCCGCAGCGTCCACGGCGCCGGCTCGGGCTCCCGCAGGGCCTCTCCGTCTCCCAGAGGACGGAGCGGGGGTGCTTCTAGCGTGCTCTCTGACACGAGGAGCGCCGCACGGTAGCACCGCGGGCCGTCCGGCCAGCGACCCGCGCGCCGCGCGGATGTTGGCGGGCGATTAGGAAGCGCGGCTGACGCTTCCGGCTGCCGCCTCGCTGTTTTAGGCTTCGGGGCAGGTCCGAAGAGTCAACCTCGGAGGAGGAGCCATACCTATGAGGCAGTTCAAGTCGGCCCTTGCGATCACAGCGATCGCCGGGAGCGCCGTGGCGCTGGCCGCGTGCGGCTCGTCGAAGAAGACGAGCTCCACGCCGTCGGGCGCCGTCAAGTCGGGAGGCACGATCACGATCGCCGCCGGGACGCCGCCGCTGTCGGCGGACCAGGGCCTCGACTTCACCACGCAGGGCACCGAGCTCTACTCGGTCGTCAACACCCCGCTGCTGACCTTCCGTCGCGGCGTGCAGGGAAGCGCCGGCAGCGAGATCCTGCCCGCGCTGGCCAAGAGCCTGCCCACCGTGTCCAACGGCGGCAAGACGCTCACGTTCTACCTGCGGCCCGGGCTGAAGTACTCCAACGGGCAGCCGATCAAGGCCAGCGACGTCAAGTACGCGCTGGAGCGCGACCTCAAGATCCCCTGGCAGGCGGCGTCGTTCATCAGCGCCTACATCCAGGGCGGCACGGCGTACGCCAACGGCAAGGCGAAGACGATCTCCGGCATAACCACCGACGACGCGACCGGGATGATCCAGGTCAACCTGGTGTCGCCGTTCGCGCCGATGGTGGACATCTTCGCGCTGCCGGGAACCGCGCCGGTGCCCCAGTCGACGCCGATGAAGAACCTGGCGGCGACGGGCACGATCGGCGACGGCCCCTACAAGTGGGGCCCGATCTCGCCCGGGCACACCTACACCCTGATCAAGAACACGAGCTTCAACGGCGTCCCGACGGTGCCGTCGGGCCACGCGGACAAGATCGTGTTCAACGTCAACGACAACGTCACCGCGGACGCCGAGCAGGTCCTCAACAACCAGGCGGACGTGTTCGACCCCGGCGACACGCTGCCGGCGTCGGTGCTGCCGCAGGTGCAGTCGCAGGCCTCGGACCGCTACCAGGCGATCCCGACCAACTCGACGTTCTACTTCTTCTTCGCGGTCAACAAGCCGCCGTTCAACAACCTGTACGCCCGCAAGGCGGTGCTGGCCGCGCTCGACCTGCGGGCCCTGTCCAGGCTGGACAGCGGCTTCCTCCAGGAGGACTGCCACCTGATCCCCGACGGGATCGTCGGGCACTCCAACCCCGCCAACTGCACGTCGCTGACCGGCCACGCCGCGGCGGGGCCGCCGAACATGTCGCTGGCCAAGCAGTACATGACGAAGTGCGGGTGCACCGGCGCGCCGGTCACCGTGTGGGGCGAGGAGCGCAGTCCGCGCAGGCAGTACGTCGACTACCTGAACTCGGTGCTGAACTCGATCGGGTTCAAGTCGACCGAGAAGATCATCAACTCCGGCGTCTACTTCACGACGATCGGCGCTCCCACGACCCACCCGCAGGCGGGCTTCGGCGACTGGGTGCAGGACTTCCCGAACCCGTGGGACTTCATGCAGCTGTTCGCCGGTAACGCCGGGTCCTCGCTGAACTACGGCTACGTCAACGACCCGCACTACAACAGCACGCTGAACACGCTCCTGCAGAAGCCTCCGGCGAGCGTGGCCAGCCAGTGGGCGGCACTCGACGACTACGCCGTGGGGAAGGCCTTCTACGCGGCCTACGGCCACGAGGAGTTCCCGAAGTTCTACTCCAACCGGCTGAACTTCAACGCGGGCGTCATGTCGGTGGAGTGGCAGACGGACATGACCAGCCTGGCGCTCAAGTAGCAACGATGCGCGACGGGAGGGCGTCCCCGGGACGCCCTCCCGCTCGCCTTCGCCGCGCGGCGGTAAGCTCGTGGCGAGGAGATGGCGCTAGATCCGCTGATCATGCCCGCGGGCGCCCGCGAGGGTGAGCCCATCCCGCCGGAGGCGGAGTTCAAGGAGGACTACACCCCCGCGATCGGGCCGTGGAAGCTGGCGCTCCGGCGGCTGCGGCGCAACAAGGTCGCGCTCGCCTTCCTGGGGCTGTTCGTGCTGATCCTGATCGTGTGCCTGCTGGCCCCGGTGTACTCGGCGGACATCGCCCACATCGGCCCCGACACCACCAACGTGACCGGGACGGTGAAGGTGGGAGGTCACGTCAAGGACATCGTCTCGCCCCAGGGCCTGCCGATCGGGCCGACGTGGACCACCCACTACCTGTTCGGCGCCGACACCGAGGGGCGCGACGTCGCGGTCCGCCTGCTCTACGGCGGGCGCACGTCGCTGGAGATCGGCTTTCTGGCGACCGCGATCATCATCGTCTTCGGCACCCTGTTCGGGCTGCTGGCCGGGTACTTCCGGGGCATCGTCGACGCGGTCCTGCGCCCTCTGATGGAGCTGATCTGGTCGTTTCCCCCCGTGATCCTCGGCGTGGCCGTCGGGACCGCCCTGGCGCTGGGGGGGATCGGCCCGATCAAGGGCAACTCGCTGCTGATCCCGTCGTTCATCATCGGGGTCATCTACATCCCCTACCTGGGCAAGCCGATCCGCGGCGAGGTGCTGCGCCTGCGCGAGCAGGACTTCGTCGAGGCCGCCCGCGCCCAGGGGATGGGCCCGTGGCGGATCATGGTCTCCGAGATCCTGCCCAACGCGGCCTCGACGATCATCGTCTTCATCCCGATGATGCTCGCCTACGCGATCCTGCTCGAGGCCTACCTGTCGTTCCTGGGGGCCGGCGTCCAGCCGCCCAACGCCTCGTGGGGCACGCTGATCTCCGACGGGATCCAGATCATCGACACCACGCCGCACCTCGCGCTCGTCCCCGGCGCGATGCTCGTGCTCGCCGTGCTCAGCATCAACATCCTCGGCGACGGGGTGCGCGACGCGCTCGATCCCCGCGCCCAGGTGCGGATCAAGACCTGATGACGCGCTTCGTCGTCCGCCGGACGCTGTCGGCGATCGCGCTCCTGTTCGCCACCTCGGTGGTGGTGTTCGGGATCTTCGAGGTGATCCCGTCCTACAACCCGGCTCGCGCCATCGCCGGGCGCAACGCCACCCAGACCACCGTCCAGGAGGTCGCGCACAAGTTCGGCTTCGACAAGCCCTTCTACGTCCAGTACGCCAACACGATGAAGCTGATCTTCACCGGCCAGGTGATCGACTACCAGGACCAGCTCAACGTCGTCGACCAGTTCCGCCAGCGCTTCGGGGCCACGCTCTCGCTGGTGATCCCGGCGGGGATCCTGTGGCTGCTGGCAGCCGTCCTGCTCGGGTCGATCAGCGCCCTGCGCGTGGGGCGAATGGCCGACCGGGCGCTGATGGTGCTGGCGATCCTGGGGGTGTCGATACCGATCTTCCTGCTCGCGGCGGTGCTCCTGTACCTGCTGGCCTTCAAGACGACGATCTTCCCCAACACCGGCTACGTCGGGATCAGCGACCCCGTGCAGTGGGCCTACCACCTGATCCTGCCCTGGTTCTGCATCGCGGTGCTGTCGGTGGGCTTCTACTCCCGCGTGCTGCGCTCCAACCTGCTCGACATGGTCAACCAGGACTTCGTCCGCACCGCGCGGGCGAAGGGGCTCAGCCGGCGTCAGGTGTTCGTCCGCCACGTGCTGCGCAACTCGCTGATGCCGATCATCACGATGTTCGGGCTGGACTTCGCCACGCTGCTGGGCGGGGCGGCACTGGTCACCGAGTTCGTCTTCAACATCCCCGGCGTCGGCCAGTACGAGGCGCAGGCGATCGGCAACCTCGACGTGCCGCCGATCCTCGTCGGGTCGCTGTTCACCGCCTTCTTCGTCGTCCTCTTCGGAGCCGCCGCCGACGTCCTCTACGCCCTGCTCGATCCGCGGATCAGGCTGACCGGGTAGCCGGTGGCCCGCGGCTGGATACGCTGGTGACCACGGATGGGTGAGCGTCTGCTCGAGGTGGAGGATCTTCAGGTCTCGTTCGTGACCGAGGAGGGCGTCCTGCGCGCCGTCGACGGCGTCTCCTTCACGCTGGACCGCGGCGAGGTGGTGGCGATCGTGGGCGAGTCGGGGTCGGGCAAGTCGGTCACGGTGATGACGCTGATGGGGCTGACCCGCGGTCCCAACTCGCGCTTCGGCGGCACGGCGCGGCTCGGGGACCGCGAGCTGATCGGGGCCTCCGAGCAGGAGCTCCAGCGGATCCGCGGCAAGGAGATCGCGATGATCTTCCAGGACCCGATCTCCTCGCTGAGCCCCGTGCACCGGGTGGGCGACCAGATCGTCGAGCAGATCCGCGCCCACGAGGACATCTCCAAGGCGGCCGCGCTGGACCGGGCGGTCGAGCTGATGCGGCGGGTGGGGATTCCCCACGCCGAGCAGCGGGCCCGCGCCTTCCCGCACGAGTTCTCGGGCGGGATGCGCCAGCGGGCGATGATCGCGATGGCGCTGTCGCTGTCCCCCAGCGTGCTGATCGCCGACGAGCCGACCACCGCGCTGGACGTGACCATCCAGGCCCAGATCCTGGAGGAGATCAAGGAGCTGCGCGCCCACGGCGACGCCGGCGTGATCTTCGTCACCCACGACCTCGGGGTGGTGGCGGACATCGCCGACCGCGTGCTGGTCATGTACGGCGGCCGGGTGGTCGAGCAGGGGACCCTCGACGAGATCTTCTACGACCCCCAGCACCCCTACACCTGGGGCCTGCTCGGGTCGGTCACGCGGATGGACCGCGAGCCGCCGCGCCGCCTGCCGGCGATCCCCGGCCAGCCGCCCTCGCTCCTCAGCCCGCCGGAGGGCTGCCACTTCCGCCCGCGCTGCCCGCACGCGTTCGACCGCTGCATCGAGGTGCCCCCGCTGGAGGCGCGTCTGCCCGAGGCGCCCGGGCATCTGGACCGCTGCTGGCTGGAGGTGGCCGACAAGCGCGCCCGCCGCGAGGTGGCAGGCCGCATCGGGCTGGCGGCCGCGGGGACGGTGATCGCGTGAGCGATGCCGCTCCCAGCCCGAACGGCGGGCCCCTGCTGGAGGCCGAGCACCTCAAGCTCTACTTCCCGGTCCGCAAGGGCGTGCTGGTGGATCGCACGATCGGCCACGTCCACGCGGTCGACGACGTCACCGTGCGCCTGCAGGAGGGGCAGACGCTGGGCATCGTCGGCGAGTCCGGGTGCGGCAAGAGCACGCTGGCGCGCTGCCTGGCGCGGCTGCTGGAGCCCACCGAGGGCGCGGTCCGCTTCCGCGGCCAGGACATCACGCACTGGGGGAGGCGTCGGCTTGCGCCGATCCGCACCGAGATCCAGCTCGTCTTCCAGGACCCGATCTCCTCGCTCAACCCGCGCAAGCGGGTGGGGCAGATCGTGGGCACGCCGCTGCGCCTGCACGGGATGGACCGGCGGGCGGCCGAGCGCCGGGTGCGCGAGCTGCTCGAGCGGGTGGGGCTGAACCCCGAGCACGTCAACCGCTTCCCGCACGAGTTCTCCGGCGGCCAGCGCCAGCGGATCGGCATCGCCCGGGCGCTCGCGGTCGATCCGCGCCTGATCGTCCTCGACGAGCCGGTGTCGGCGCTCGACGTCTCGATCCAGGCGCAGGTGATCAACCTGCTCGACGACCTCCAGGACGACTTCGGCCTCTCCTACGTGTTCATCGCCCACGACCTCAGCGTCGTCCGCCACGTCTCGGACTGGATCGGGGTGATGTACCTGGGCAAGCTGGTCGAGCTCTCCCCCGCCAAGGAGCTCTACGTCAAGCCGATCCACCCCTACACCGAGGCGCTGCTGGCGGCGATCCCGATCCCCGACCCCTCCGAGAACCGCGCCCGCGAGCGGATCGTCGTCGGCGGCGAGCCGCCCAACCCGATCGCGCCGCCCAGCGGCTGCCGCTTCCACACCCGCTGCCCGCGAGCCACCGACGTCTGCCGGCAGGTGGAGCCGCCGCTGGTGGAGTACGCGGGCGGCCACGTGGCCGCCTGTCACCACCCGATGAGCGTCGACGAGCAGGAGGTCGCCTCGGTCACCTACTCCCCGCTCAGCCCGCTGAGCGCGGGGCGGCTGATGCCCAACGGCAAGGAGGCGCCGGCGGAGCGGGCGCCCGGCGACGCCGGCGCGCGGCCCGCGGCAAGTGGAGAGCCGAGCCGCTAGGCGGGCCTTCGCCCTGACGCTCTGCTGCGCCGGGGTGGCGGCGTGCGGCGGCGCGGCCCCGCCCAGGGCGCCGGTGGCCGAGCGCGTCTGCCACGCCGGCCTGCGCGCCGCGCGGGGGCTGGTGCCGGGGACGGCCGTTCGGGTGATCGATTCCGATCCGGCCAACGTCGAGTGCCGGCTGGGGGGCGGTGGCGTCGACCTGGATGTGGTGGCCCAGCGCTCGCCGCTGGCCTGGACGCAGTTCGACACCCTGGTCAGCCACGCCGCCCAGGCGTTCGGCCCGGGGACGGTGCACCGAGCCTCGATGTTGCCCCGCGATCTCGCCGGGCTCGGCTACAACGCCGCCTGGATCCCCGAGCGCCGGCAGCTGGTCGCCACCAACGGCACCCAGTTGGCGGGGGGAAGCCTCCTCACGGTGACCGTCACGCACGCCGACCGGGGCGCCCGGCCCGTCGTCGCGGTGGCGGAGGCGGTCGCGACCGCCACCCTCGCCGTCGCCCCTCGCGGCCCCGCCCCGGGGCCGCCACCGAGCTGATGCCGTCCCTGAGGCGCCCCGCGATCGCACTCGGCCTCGCCGCGTGCGTGGCCGGATGCGGTGCCCCGCCGCCGTCTCCGGGCGCGGTGGCCGAGAGCTACGTGACCGCCGTGGCCGAAGGCAGCTACGGCGACGCCTGCGCGTTGCTCGATGCGCACGCCCGTCGGCTGCTGCAGGCACAGATGAGGTCCGCCGGCGGCTGTGCCGGCTTGCTCGCCCGCTGCCTCCCCACCCGGTCGACCGTCCTCCGGCACGACCAGACCCAGCTTCTCTACTCCGACGTCGCGGTGCGGATCGACGGCAGGAGGGCGACGGTGCGCACGAGCGGCACCGCGGTGGCGCGAAGGATCCGACAGGTGACGGCGGCCAAGGAGCGCGGGCGGTGGATCCTGACCTCGTACGGCAGGGAGAGGTGCCCCACGCCCCGCCGCGCGCGCCATCGCCGATGATCGAGCCGCTCGGCCTGCTGCTGCTGCCGGCCAGGCTCGAGGAGTTCGAGCTGGCCGCCCACGCCCGGGATCTGCTGGACATCCCGCGGGTGATCGCGCTCGAGCCGTCTCGGGTGCGAATCCCGCGCATCCTGCGCGAGGCGGCCCCGGCGCGCGCCGCAAAGCGGCTCCGCCTGCCAGGCGAGCCGCGTCTGCTCGTCCTCTACCACCCGCGCCAGTACCCGCTGGCGCGGGCGCTCCAGGCGCGCTATGGGGAGGCCGAGCTGTGGTATCTGCGCCCGGATCGGGCGGCGCTGGCCGCGACCGGGGAGCGGGAGCGCGAGGAGCTCGACGAGCTCGACGAGCTCGCCTGCGCGCGGGCCACCGAGGCGCGGGTGATCAGCCAGCTCGCGGACGCGCGAGAGCTGCGGGAGCCCCTGCGCCTTCGCCTGCGTGAGCTGGAGATCATCAGCGCGCGCCCGTTCGTGCCGGGGGCGCGCGTGTCGCGGCGCTGAGGCGCCGGGCGGTCCGGGCGGACGTGGGAGTCGCAGTGCCCCCGGCAGGAATCGAACCTGCATCCCGCGCTTAGGAGGCGCGTGCTCTATCCATTGAGCTACGAGGGCGGCTGTGGCCCGCTCCGCGCGGGCTCGGCGGGCTCTGTGCGCGGGCGACGGGTGGCGCCAGCAGCGCGCCCGTGCGCCCACTGCCGACCATTGTGGCGAAGTTAGGCCTGGGTGACAGCCCGCGTGATCTGTGGTATTTCGCAGGGTGACGGAGGAGGAGGAATCGAGCTGCCCGGGGCAAACCCAATAGCGCATGAGCATCGGCTCTGAGCTGGTCCTGGAGTCTGAGGCGGTCGTCGAGGCCGTCGAGCTCGTCCCCGGCGAGGTCACGGCCCGTTCGCCGTGGCAGCTCTTCTGGCGGCGGTTCAGGGGCGACCGCGTGGCGATGGTCTCGGTCGTCTTCATCGTCCTGCTCGTCCTGATGGCGATCCTCGCCCATCCGATCGTCAGCGCGATCGGCGTCACCGGCCCCAACCAGCCCAACAACGTGTGCCCGGGGCCGAACTGCGCGCTGGACCTCTTCGGGCAGCCGACCGGCCCGAGCTCCGCCCACCCGTTCGGGGTCGACGAGCTGGGGCGCGACATCCTCGCCCGCACGATCTACGGCGCGCGGGTGTCGCTCGAGGTCGCCTTCATCGCGACCAGCGCCGCGGTGCTGATCGGCGTCGCCATCGGGCTGATCGCGGGCTTCTTCCGCGGCTGGGTGGACTCGCTGCTCGCCCGGCTGATGGACGTGGTCCTGGCGTTCCCGATCCTGCTCCTGGCGATCGGGCTGGCGTCGGCCTGCTCGCTCGGGCACGGCTGCATGGGAGGTCTGATCACGCCGGGACAGGTGACGTTGATCGTGGTGATCGCCCTGTCCTCCTGGCCGTACATCGGGCGGATCATCCGCGGCCAGGTCCTGTCGATCCGCGAGAAGGAGTTCATCGAGTCCGCCCGCTCGCTGGGGGCCTCCAACACGCGCATCATGGTGCGCGAGATCCTGCCCAACCTGGTGGCGCCGATCATCGTCTACGCCTCGCTGGTGCTGCCCACCAACATCCTCTACGAGGCGGCGCTGTCGTTCCTGGGGGTGGGCGTGCAGCCGCCCACGGCCAGCTGGGGGCAGATGATCGCCGAGGCGGCGACCTACAACACCTCGTGGTGGTACATGGTCTTCCCGGGCGTCGCGCTCCTGCTCACCGTGCTGGCGTTCAACCTGGTGGGCGACGGACTTCAGGATGCCCTCAACCCCAAGACCGGGCGATGATGCGCGCCCGAACACGCCACGTCTGTGCCCAATCAACCAAGGAGGAGGACTAACTACATGGTGCGTCTGTCTCGCACAGCGCTCGCACCGCTCGCGCTCGCCGCGTGCACGATCGCGGTGGCCGCCTGCGGCTCGAGCAACAACAAGACGACCAGCGGGAGCAGGAGCTCGACTCCGGCCGGGCTCTCGCTGAGCGGCCTGGCGAGCACCAAGCCGAACCCCAGCGCCCAGCACATGGGCGGCACGCTCAACGTGATCTCGGCCGAGGGCTGGGAGCACCTGGACCCGCAGGCGTCCTATTTCCAGATCGACTACCTGGTCGTCTACGCGACGCAGACGCCGCTGTACACGTTCACCCCGACAAGCGACACGCCCCAGCCGCTGCTCGCCTCCGGGCCGCCCCAGGTCAGCCCGGACGGCAAGACGGTGACCGTGCACATCAAGTCGGGCTGGAAGTTCAGCCCGCCGGTCAACCGCGTGGTCACCTCCAAGGACGTGGCCTGGGCGTTTGAGCGGATGTTCAACGCCAACGTCCAGAACGGCTACGCGTCGGGATACTTCCCGATCGTGGGGGCCAGCCAGTCCGGGACGACCGACAAGCCGATCTCGGGAATCTCCACGCCCGACGCGACGACGATCGTCTTCCACCTGACCAAGCCGTTTGGCGAGACGATGGCCAAGGCGCTCACGCTGCCCGGGACCGCGGCGATGCCCGCGGGATCGACGGTGGCGGCCGACAAGAGCAGCCCCTCGAAGCTCGACTCCAACCCGACGACGCAGACGTTCACCGGCCCGTACATGATCAAGAGCTACAGCCCGGGCCGACAGCTCGTGCTGGTGCGCAACCCCAACTGGAGCCGTTCGCTGGACGGCATCCGGCCGGCCTATGCGGACAAGATCGTCTGGAACGCCGGCGCCGACCCGGCCGTGGCGGCTCGCCAGACGCTCGACAGCACCAACCTGCTGATGGCCGACGGCCCGCCCTCGCCCGAGCTCAAGCTGGCCTACCAGACCAAGAAGTCGCAGCTGTCGATCGCGCCCCTGGGCGCCTACTACGCGGCGCTGAACACGACCGTGCCGCCGTTCAACAACGTCAACCTGCGCCGCGCCGTGCTGGCGATCGAGAACCGCGAGGCCTACCTGCTGGCCCGCGGCGGTCAGCTCGTCGGCGAGGTGGCCACGCACTTCATCTATCCCGAGGTGCCAGGGTTCCAGCAGGCGGGCGGCTTCAAGGGCTTCGGCGAGGACTTCCTGGCCAGCCCGACCGGCAACAAGACGGTGGCCTGCAAGTACATGAAGCTGGCCGGCTACCCGAACTGCAAGTACACGGGCGGCTACGGGCAGTACGGCAGCGTGCTGATCGTGGGCGCCAACACCGACCCGGGCCCGCAGGAGATGCAGGTCGTCCAGTCCGGGCTGCAGCAGCTCGGGTTCAAGACCACGATCAAGGCGGTCCCGCAGCAGACGATGTACTCGAAGTTCTGCGGCTACGTGAAGGCCCACGTCAACGTGTGCCCGACCGCCGGCTGGATCGAGGACTTCCCAGACCCCTACGCGGCGCTGTTCGTGCCGTTCAGCGGCGAGGCGATCGTCCCGATCAACAACAGCAACTGGGCCGTCCTCAACGACCCCGTGGTCAACCACCTGATCGACCAGGGCGCTGGCATCTCCGATCTGACCCAGCGCTACCAGGTGTTCGCTCAGGCCGACAAGCGGATCGTCGACGACGCGGCCGCGATCCCAGAGGTGTGGGCGAACAACGCCCTCGTCGAGGGGTCCAAGGTCCACGGCGTCCTCGACCCGTGGAACGACGACTGGAACCTGTCGTTCAGCTCGCCGAGCTGACGCCCGGTCCGTCCAGGTGATTGAGGGGCCCCGCCTCGAGGCGGGGCCCCCTCTGGATCACCTTCGCGAGCGAGCGCCGAGGAAGCCATGGTCCGTTACATCATCCGCCGACTTCTGTGGGTCATCGTCCTGCTGATCGTCGTCAGCTTCGTGACCTTCACGATCTTCTACCTGCTGCCGTCGGCCGATCCGGCGGTGCTGCGCGCCGGTCGCGCCCCCAACCCCGCGCTGATCGCCCACATCCGCCACGTCCTCGGCCTCGACCGGCCGTTCTACGTCCAGTACTGGCGCTACATCAAGGCGGTCATCCTGCACTTCGACTTCGGCTACAGCTACCAGTTCTCGCAGCCGGTCAAGTCGTTGATCCTCAGCCGCCTGCCGGCGACGATCTCGCTGACCGTCGGCGCGGTGGTGATCTGGGTTTCGGTCGGCGTCACCGCGGGCGCGGTCTCGGCCATCCGTCGGCGCAGCTTCCTCGACCGCTTCACGATGATCGGCTCGCTGGTGGCGATCTCCGCCCCCAGCTACTGGCTCGGCCTGATCTCCCTGCTCCTGTTCTCCAAGGACATCGGCAAGTTCCACATCTTCGACGGAGCCAACACCTACGTGGGGCTCACCGCCAACCCCGGTCGCTGGTTCGGCTCGCTGATCCTGCCGTGGCTGGTGCTCGCGGCCAGCCTGGCCGCCTTCTACGCCCGGCTCTTGCGCTCGAACCTGATCGAGGCGATGTCGGAGGACTACATCCGCACGGCGCGGGCCAAGGGCCTGCGCGAGCGGCGGGTGATCTGGCGCCACGGCGTGCGCGCGGCGATCACCCCGGTGGTCACCGCGCTGGGGATCGACATCGGCTTTTTGCTCGGCGGCGCGGTGCTGGTCGAGACGGTGTTCAACATCCCGGGGGTGGGGCGTCTAGCCTACGACGGGATCCAGAACTCGGATCTGCCGATCATCCAAGGCACGGTTCTGTTCGGGGCGTTCTTCATCGTGATCGCAAACCTCGTCGTGGACATCGCCTACGCGTTCCTCGACCCGCGGGTCCGCTACACGTGAGCCCGCTGCTCGACGTCCGGGACCTCAGGGTCAGCTTCCACACCGAGGACGGCGTCGTCCACGCGGTGGACGGCGTGTCGTACTCGGTCGACACCGGCAGGACGCTGGGGATCGTGGGCGAGTCGGGGTCGGGCAAGACCGTGTCCTCCCTGACCACGCTGGGGCTGACGCGCTCCAGGAGCACCACGATCTCTGGGGAGATCCTGTTCGAGGGGGAGGACCTGAACACGATGTCGGCCGACCGGCTGCGCCGGATCCGCGGCAACGAGATCACGATGATCTTTCAGGACCCCCTGTCCTCGCTGCATCCGTTCTACAAGGTGGGCTGGCAGCTGGTGGAGGCGATGCGGACCCACCGGAGCATCCCCAAGGCCGCTGCCCGCGAGCGGGCGGCCGAGCTGCTGGACCTGGTGGGGATCCCCGACCCCCGGCGCCGGGTGGACCAGTTCCCGCACGAGTTCTCGGGCGGGATGCGCCAGCGGGCGATGATCGCGATGGCGCTGGCCAACGAGCCGAAGCTGCTGATCGCCGACGAGCCGACGACCGCGCTCGACGTGACCGTCCAGGCGCAGATCCTCGCCCTGCTCGACGACCTCCAGCGAAGGCTGGGGATGGCGATCATCATCATCACCCACGATCTGGGGGTGGTGGCGGAGACGGCGGACGAGATCGCGGTCATGTACGCGGGGCGGATCGTCGAGCGCGGCACCGCCGAGCAGATCTTCAACTCCCCGCAGCATCCCTACACGTGGGGCCTGTTGCAGTCGATCCCGCGCCTGAACACGCCGCGGGGCCAGGAGCTGGTGCCGATCTCCGGCCGGCCGCCGAGCCTGATCAACCGGCCATCCGGGTGCTTCTTCCATCCCCGCTGCCCGTATGTGAGGGAGGCGCACAAGCGCATCGACCCCAGGCTTGAGGCGGTGGAGGGGGATCCCGGTCACGAGGTGGCCTGCCTGCTCGAGCAGGAGGTGCGCTCGCGGATCTGGCGGGGCCTTCAGCAGGGGCGGACGCCCGCCGAGCTTGCGGCGCTCGCGCAGCCGGAGGCCGTCAGCCAGACGGGCCAGGCCCCGTCCCTGGCGGAGGGCCCGAGCGCATGACCGCCACCACCAAGGGCGCCCCGCTGATCCAGGTCCGCGAGTTGACCAAGCACTTTCCGATCACGCGCGGAATCATCCTCCAGCGTCAGGTCGGCGCGGTGAAGGCGGTCGACGGGATCTCCTTCGACGTGCACGCCGGCGAGACGCTCGGCCTGGTGGGGGAGACGGGGTGCGGCAAGAGCACCACGGCGCGGCTGCTGGTTCGCCTGCTCGACCCGACCTCGGGGCAGGTGCTGTTCGAGGGGGAGGACATCGCCAAGCGCAGGGGCGAGCGGCTGAAGGCGCTCCACCGCGAGATGCAGATGATCTTCCAGGACCCGTATTCGTCGCTGAACCCCCGTAAGACGGTGGGGTCGATCATCGCCGAGCCCTACGCGATCCACGGCCTGTACGCGGAGCGGGGCGCGCGCAAGAAGCAGGTGCAGGAGCTGATGGACCGGGTCGGCCTGAACCCCGAGCACTACAACCGCTATCCGCATGAGTTCTCGGGCGGCCAGCGCCAGCGGATCGGGGTGGCGCGGGCGATCGCGCTCGAGCCCAAGGTGCTGATCGCCGACGAGCCGGTCTCCGCGCTGGACGTCTCGATCCAGGCCCAGGTGCTGAACCTGCTCAAGCGGCTGCAGCGCGAGATGGGGCTGACCCTGATCTTCATCTCCCATGACCTCTCGGTGGTGCGCCACATGTGCGACCGCGTGGCGGTCATGTACCTGGGCAAGGTGGTCGAGCTGGCCGGCGGAGACCAGCTCTACAGCTTTCCCCGCCATCCCTACACCGGGGCGCTGCTCTCGGCGGTTCCGGTGCCCGAGCCCGCGGGGGGCAAGCGCCAGCGCCAGCTCCTCACCGGTGACGTGCCCAGCCCGGCCAACCCACCGCCGGCCTGCCGCTTTCACACCCGCTGCCCGAAGGTGCAGGAGGTCTGCCGCCGCGAGGAGCCGCTGCTCGAGGACAAGGGCGGCGGGTCGCTCGCCGCCTGCCACTTCCCGCTCACCGAGGAGGAGGTGGCCCTCCAGCTCCCGGCCGGCCTGGCCGGCTCGACCGTCGCCGCGGAGGGGTGAGGGCCGCCGGGGTGGCCCCCGCCGGCGCGGTGGCCCCTGCCGGCGCGGTGGTTCCCGCCGGCGCGGTGGCCCCTGCCGGCGCCGTGGCCCCGCCGCTCCCGCTTCCCCTCCTTCTACTCCTCCTCCTCGACGTAGAGCGACTCGCGTGCCAGCTCCTCGCCGCTCTTGGACCAGAGCTTGATCTCGAGGAAGTCCTGGCGGTAGTTGTCGGGGGCGATCAGCGTGAAGCGCTGCTCGGTGAGCTCGCACTGGTCGACGGCCAGGTTGGCCAGCTCGGCGGTCACCAGCGCGCCCCCGGGGACCATGGGGACGCCCCACACGAGCGTGATGTCCGCCGAGTTGCCGAGCTCTCCCCGCCAGGTGCCGATCACCTCGTCGTTGAGGTCGAGCTTCCAGTCGGGGTTGGCCTGCGCGGTCTCGGAGGTGAAGTCCGCGCTGGCCTGGAAGTCGGCGGGCCCCTCGGGACCCTCGCGGAAGGACACGTAGCCGAACAGCTCGTAGCCGCCGCTGGTGCGCGCCACCGCCGGAACGTAGGTGCGGCCGGAGTAGGTGCGGTCGGGGAACCACGCGATCTCGCCCGGCGCGCCGATGTCGGTGCCCTCGGTGTCGATCTCGCGACAGGCCGCGAGGAAGTGGCCCTTGAGGGTCTCGGCCCACCGCCCGTAGGGCAACCCCTCCTGCGGAGGCTCGGCGGCGAAGCTGATCACGAAGCGATCGGTGGGCGGCATGGCGTTCGCTCAGGAAGCCTACGCGCAAGCGGGGCTGCCGGCGGCCGAAGCCAAAGTCGCGGCCGCCGCGCTCGCGACCTGACTCAGAACGCTCCCCGTTGGCTCAGCACGGCGGGGATCGTCTTGAGCAGGATGGACAGGTCGAGCAGAACCGACCACCGCTCCAGGTAGAGGAAGTCCAGGCGGACCAGGTCGTCGAAGTCAAGCTCCGAGCGGCCGGACACCTGCCACAGCCCGGTGATCCCCGGCAGCACCAGGTAGCGCTTCTTGTGCCACTCCTCGAG
>Ga0070739_10000380_pt1 | contig 87948 bp, 83 predicted proteins | sample Coa_R1_7_FD_66445 | JGI IMG/M metagenome (GOLD analysis project Ga0070739, IMG submission 66445) | Surface soil microbial communities from Centralia Pennsylvania, which are recovering from an underground coalmine fire - Coalmine... | ecosystem: Environmental > Terrestrial > Soil > Unclassified ...
GCTGCTCCTTTATTTTCTCATCTGCAGTCAGTCGCGTAAAACATTCACCTTCTGGGGTCGGACGTGGCATCTTCCCCCCCTTTCCATCGCCCTCGGCCAATGGCTTCTGGGAACGGTCGATGTCTTCGTGACCCTTTGGATTTTATTTTTAATTCTTCCTCCGGGAGCGGTGTCGCTGGGCACATTCCTGAGAGCCTATTTTATCGGAGAGGTGGTCGCCATTCTGACACATGCCCCCGGCGGAGTAGGGGTTTTCGAATCGACCCTCTCCATTCTTCTCAGCGGCCGACTCCCGGCAGCGGCTCTTCTTTCCTCCCTTCTGCTCTATCGTCTGATCTATTTTCTGATCCCCCTCATCATCGGGCTTGTGCTCCTCTCCATCGATGAGGTTCACTATCGCCCCGGAAGATCGCCGGAGGCCGTATTGCATCAAAAAATTGGAAACAGATAAAATGGAACTAAAGAATGATTGCCCGACGACATCCATCCCAAAACATCAATCGATCGATCCGAAGGGTCTCGGCGATTATTGTGATGCTGACCCTCTTCGGCTGCGGCTCTATTCCAAAGCGACTCGATCAAGAGCCTTTTCCTCTCTCCAATCCCGCCTTTTTTGATACCCTCCAGGCTTATATGGGCGCGCCGATTCTTTCGGGACATCGGGTCCGTATTCTGCTCGACGGGGATGAAATTTTCCCCGCGATGTTAAAAGCGATCCGAGAGGCGAAGAAAAGTATTACCTTTGTGACCTATGTTTACTGGAAAGGGAAGATCGCCGACGCGTTCGCCGACGCCCTTGCGCAGCGCGCGCAAGAGGGGCTGCCGGTTTATCTACTTCTCGATTCACAAGGGGCAAAAACGATGGAGGAGCAGAACGTCACGAAGATGCAGGAGGCGGGGGTCCACTTCGCCTGGTTCCGGCCGGCGAAGTGGTATAAGCCCTTTCACTACAACTACCGCACGCATCGCAAGGTTCTCGTCATCGACGGACGGATCGGCTTTACCGGCGGCATCGGGATCGGCGACGAGTGGCTCGGCCACGCAGAAGATAAAGATCATTGGCGGGATACCTGCGTGGTCGTTGAGGGACCGGTGGTTCACTATCTTCAGGCGGCCTTTGCCGAGAATTGGATGGAGGCGACAAAAACGATGCCGGTGGGAGATCTCTACTTCCCGCCGCCCCAAGAGGTCGGGCCGATCAAAGCGCAGGGGGTTCGAAGCTCGCCGATGGAATCGAGCTCCGAAGTCTACATGCTCTACCTCCTCACGATCGCCGCGTCGGAGCATAACCTCTACATTACCACGGCCTACTTTCTGCCGGATGGTCTTCTCCAGGATCGACTGATCGAAGCAGCCCAGCGGGGTGTGGATGTCCGGGTGATCGTCCCCGGAAAATACAACGACAACTATCTTCTCTACCAATTGAGCCGAAACGGCTACGGCCGGCTTCTGAAGGCGGGGGTGAAAATTTATGAGTTCCAGCCGACCTTCATGCATGCTAAAACGATGGTGGCCGATCACATCTGGGGAACGATCGGCAGCACGAATTTTGACAACCGATCGTTTACGCTGAATGATGAGTTCAATCTCAACTTCCAGAGTCGAGAGGTGGCAAAACGTCTGGAAGAGATTTTCTTTCAGGATCTGGAGCGATCGCGTCCGATTTCATACGCAGAGTGGAAGAAGCGGCCTTATCGCGAGCGCTTCGTCGGCTGGCTGGGGGATTGGATCAAAAAACTATTGTGAAAGAAGCGCGTACCGGCGGATTATTTTAAAATATAATGAAGCGCAAAGTCGGCCGCAATCGACATCAGGGCCCCGCCGTTGAGCCACGCGATATCTTTCCATCCCTTTCGAGAGAAATAGATGACATTGAAGAGAATGAAGAACTCGGCGACATTCGACATCGGCAAGTGCAGCCATCTCATCCCCATTTCCCCAACCACCCAGGTCATTAAATAGAAAAAGACGGCGAGGGAGAGGACGAGCCACTCGTTTCGTGTGGTTGCGCCCCGGCGCTTCGCACGGACCAGCGCGGTAATCAAGCAAACCAGGACGATCAGAAATAGTAACGGGAAAAGAGGCCACCAGACTTTGACTGACATGCCTCTATGATACTGAAGCGGTGTGGGAAAGATCAAGGGGAAAGAGAGGATCGAAAATGGCTGCAAGCGGCCTTTAAAATTTCGATCGGCGGGATGGCGCTGAGCATCATCGGGATGGCTTTTGCCGCGGCGGGACTGCTGGCAGGTCGGGGAGGCGATCGATCTTGCGTCGATCCTGAACGCGCTCCGGGTTGCCCTGCCGAGCGAGGAGCTGCGTGACTTCTAAACTCTGAGCAGACCAATCAAGGGGAGAGAGACAACAGATGCTAAACCGAAGAGGGCCGCGGCGCCGGAAGCTTATTGGCCCCCTCCGGCAATCGTTCTCCACAATGGGGACAGAAGGTGGCCTCCATCGCCATCTCCTTCTTGCAGGCGGCACAGACCTGCATCGCGCTGGTCGGAGTGTCGAGCGGACCTTCTTGAAGACCTTTCTTAAATCCGCCGACCGCTTTGCCTAATGAGTGTCCCAGCTCCGGAAGCTTCTTTCCGCCAAAAACCAGAGCCGCAATCGCCAGAATAACCAAAAGCTCCGGAAGTCCAATATCAAACATAATTCCTCCCTACTTTAGGATTTAGACTAAAAGTATCATATGGAAGCGATCGATGCAATCCGTCCGGAGATTCGGCCGACCGAAATTTTCGCCGGTCGCCGGTGCAGGACGCGCATATCTAAGTTCTTCGTCGTGACCAGTTTATCAAAAAGTGACGATTTCAGAAAGGGTAGCCAAGAAAAGCGCCTGGGCGGCCGAAACAGCCGCCCATGCATTTATGACGAAGGCTACTTGTCCTCTGCGATCGTTGTCTCCGAAGAAGATGTACCGTCTGCATAAGAAGGGAGCGGAATAATCAGATTCGCTCCTCTCCCATGGCCGCCGGCCACCACCTGCGGCACCCGACCGGTCCAGTTCAAAGCCGCTTTCGCCTGCAAGTACTTGATGTAGTTTTCAGGTGTGCCGAAGCTCTTGATTTCAGCTTCAAGCCGCGCCCGTTCTCCTTGCCCTTCAAGCTCAAGCCTTCTCTTTTCGGCTTCGGCTTTCAGACGGATCGACTCTGCATCGCCTCTTGCCGTCTCAATCTTCGCGTCGGCAATTCCCTTTTTCGTAGTAGGCTTTTAGGGTCTGTTTGGCGCTGGGGCGAAACGGCTTCATCCCCATCTCTTCATAAGCGGCGCAGGTGACAGCGTCGGTCTTGAAATAGAGTCGGCCTTTGAAGAGAATACCGAAGAAGTGTTCATGTCGGTAGAGGCCGGCGCCGCCGAACATCGGCCGACATTGAATCCCATCGAGAAGACTGAGCGGGTCGAGAACAAATTCGAGAAATGATTCATCTCCAACGTTTCTTCTCGAAGGTGTTTTTTGTTTTCCCGTCGACATTTATTTGGAGGGTCCCGTGATCACATCGTGAACGGTTTTGCTCAACTGTTCAAGTTGATAAGGTTTGGCGATCACCCCTTTGAAACCGTATCGGTGATAATCGCTCATGATCGGATCGTTGGAGTAGCCGCTTGAGACGATCGCTTTCACATGCGGGTCGATTTCACGCAATCGCTGAACGGCCTCCTTTCCCCCCATTTTTCCTGGCACCGTCAGGTCCATAATCGTCAAATCAAACGGCTTACCGGAGGCCAAGGCGTCTTGATAGCGGGCGATCGCTTCGCTTCCATCTTCGGCAAATTCCACTTGATAGCCGAGAAACCGTAAAATTTCTCCCGCCACCTCTCGGACCGCCGGCTCATCATCCATGATCAAAATCCTTCCCTGGCCCTGGAGGGGCGCCTCAGGACGCTCCTCCAATCCCGCCTCGTGGGAGGCGGCCGGCAGGTAGAATGAGAAGGTCGATCCCTTTCCCAACTCCGAGTCGACCATCATGGTGCCGTCATGCTTCTTGATGATCGAGTAGGAGGTGGAGAGCCCCAGGCCGCTTCCCTTCTGTTTGGTCGTAAAGTAGGGATCGAAAATCCGCGGGAGATGCTCCTTCGGAATGCCGATCCCGAAGTCCCGAATCGCGATTCGAACATATCTCCCCGGCGGGAGGGGAAGCCGCCTCTCCAACTCGCCGGCGGGATAGTTATCGGCGTGTACTTCGATGATCCCTCCCTGGGGCATCGCCTGCTGGGCATTGATGACCAGATTGTGGAGAACCTGGCTGATCTGTCCTTCATCGATCTCAACCGGCCAAAGATCATCGGAGATAAAGAATTCGACGCCGACATTCGATCCATGCAGGACGAACCGGATCGACTCCCTCAACAGCTCTTTTATTGAGACGGTTTTCTTGATCGGGGTCCCCCCCTTGGCAAAGGTCAACAGTTGCTGGGCCAGATCCCGCGCCCGAAGCGAGGCGGTCTCTGCCTCGGTCAGCCGTTTGTAGAGGGGATCTTTCGGATTGGCCGACAGCTTGACCAAAGAGATATTCCCAAGGATGGCGGTCAGAATATTGTTGAAGTCGTGGGCGATACCGCCGGCGAGCAGACCGACCGCCTCCAGCTTGCTGGTTCGCAGGAGATCCTCTTCCATCTTCTGTTTCGCGGTGATGTCCCGAAAGACCAACACCACGCCGAGGGTTCGTCCCGCTCTGTCTCGAATCGGGGAGGCGCTGTCGGTGATGGTCCGTTTGATCCCCGTTCGTGAAATCAGAACCGTATGATCGGCCAACCCAACGGCCGCCCCGATCTGGAGGGCCTGCGTGGCGGGATTCTCAACGGGATGACCGCTTTTCTCATCCAGGATGTTAAAAATTTGATGGAGCGGCCGGCCGAGCGCTTCTTCTTGCGTCCATCCGGTCATCGTTTCCGCAACATTGTTCATCAAGACGACCCGTTCCTCGACGTCGGTGGTGATCACACCGTCGCCGATCGATCGAAGCGTCACCGTCAAGCGCTCTTTTTCGGCCTCCAGCGCTTGCTCCGCTTTTTTGCGCTCGGTAATATCCATCATGGCGCCGATGATTCGGACCGGTCTCCCGCTCGATTCATGAACAACATAGCCGCGATCCAAAATGGAGGCATAACTCCCGTCGCCGCGCCGGAAGCGATACTCGGCCGACCAGAACTGATCCCCCCGCTCGGCAGCCGCGTGAATACTCAAGAGGACCCGCTCCTTGTCTTCCGGATGAATCCGCTCCCGCCACCACGCCACCGTCTGCTCGATCTCCTCTCCCTTGTAGCCGAACGTTGTTTTAAATCCTTCATTCCACCAGAGGATATTCGTGGTCAGATCCAAATCCCAGATGACGTCGTTGGTCGCGCGGGTGGCGAATTGAAATCGCTCCTCGCTTTTGCGGAGCGCCTCTTCCGCCCGTTTTCGCTCGGTCACATCGTTTGCCAGAACAATCCCCGCCTGCTTCCCCGCAAAGGGAATGCGGTCGCGGGTAATTTCGACATCAATCAGGGTTCCATCTTTTTTCCGGTGCTTCCAGACGCCGGCCTGAGCGACCCCAGGCGACATTCTCTTGAAATCGTTCAGCAGGCGCGGAACTTCATCCGGCGGGCGAATATCCTTAATCGTCATGGAGAGAAACTCTTCTCGGCTGTAGCCATAATGCCGGACGGCCGCTTCATTGACGTCGAGGAAAGCGAGGGTCTCCAAATCAAAGACCCACATCGGATGTGGGTTGTTCTCGAAGAGGAACCGATACTTCTCCTCGGAAATGCGGAGAGCCCCCTCCGCCTCCCTCCGCTGAGCAATCTCTTTTTCGAGCGCCCGGTTGGTCGCGCTTAATTGGGCGGTCCGCTCGCGGACCCGTTCTTCCAAATCTTGATTCAGGTTTTTGATTTCTTCTTGAGCCCGCTTCAGATCGGTGATGTCGTGGCCGACCGCATAGATCAATTCTTTCTCGGGCAGCGAGGTCGCGCTCCAAAGAAGCCATCGCCAGGATCCATGGGGGTGGACGACACGGGCCTCGAAAGAATTGGTTTCCCATCCGCTCTTTAGTTTTTCCAATTCCGCGGCGGTTTGCTCTTGATCGTCGGGATGGATAAATTCGATCAACGGTTTGGAGCGAAGCGTTTCGGTTGTTGCACCGCAGACGCTCTCAAAAGCGGGATTGATCTGCCGAATGAATCCATCGAATCCGGCGATAAAAAGAAGATCGAGCGAGAGGTTAAAAAAGCGATCGCGCTCCTCCGCTTCCCGGAGGCGATGGACCGTGCGCGACAGATCCGAGAGCTGTCGGCGAAGCTCCAGGAGCATCATCGTCTCGTGCGCGATGGTCTGAAGCCCCTCGATCTGCTTCGGCCGCAGCTCTCGCGGAGCGTAATCCATGACGCAGACGGTTCCCAGGGGATGCCCCTGGGAGGTGAGAAGGGGAGCGCCGGCGTAGAAACGAATATGGGGGTCGGACGCCACCCAGGGGCTCTCTGCAAAGCGGGGGTCCGAAAAGGTATCGTGGATGACCAACGGCTGACGCTGGAGGATGGCATGGGCGCAAAAGGAATCTTCGCGAGAGGTCTCCTTCGGATTGATCCCGATTTTTGATTTAAACCATTGACGCTCCGAATTGACGAAGGTGATCAAAGCGATCGGCGTTTCACAGAGGTTGGAGGCCAAACGGGTGAGCGCGTCAAAGGTATTTTCGGGAGGGGTATCGAGAATTTCGTAGCGACGGAGGATCTCCAGCCGCTCTGACTCATTCGGAGGAAGGGGTGGTTTCATCGATGGTCTTCACCACAAGCAGTCTCCTTCCGAAAATGCTTGCGGTGCTGAAGAGGAGGTGCACCGAGGTTGATCAGAACGGCTCGGCCGCACACGCGGTCAGGAAGAAAAGTTCAGCTTCCGCTGAAAGGAGACCCGATTTTTTTGTTTCGCCTAAACATAGTAGTTTCACTATACAGATTCGACCCTGGGGAGTCAATCGGGATAATTATGGTCATTTTTATCGATTGCGACTGGGGAGATGAATATTATTGCCGCTGGCGAAGCCGAATTCGGATCGGCGTGCCGGTAAAGCCGAACGTCTTTCGGAGCTGGTTTTCGATATACCCGAGATAATGATCGGGAACCCCTTTCGGTGCATTCGCAAAGAGGACGAAGGTCGGCGGACGGACTCCGGCTTGGGTGATGTAGTAAAGCTTCACCCGCTTTCCCTTGTAGACGGGAGGAGGATGGCTCTCGGTGATCCGCTCGAAGAATCGATTTAGATCGCCGGTGGAGACCCGTTGGGTATATCCTTGGTAAACCGTGTCGATGAGTTGAAAGATCTGGCCGATTCCTTCCCCCTCGCGGGCGGAGATAAAAGCATATTGCAGATCGTTCATGAACCGAAACCGCAGCGCAATATGATCTAAGATCCGCTCCTTGGAGCGCTCCTCTTTTTTCGCAACATCCCATTTGTTGATCAGGACGATCGATCCCTTCCCTTTCTCGATGATCAACCCGGCGATCTTGGAATCCTGCTCGGTGATTCCTTCCGTCGCATCGATGAGGAGGAGGGCGATGTCCGACCGCTCCAGCGCTTCCTTTGCCCGCGCGATGCTGAATTGTTCCACCTCATGCTCGATTTTTCCGCGCCGCCGGATCCCGGCGGTGTCGATGAAGAGATACTGTTTGTCGCGATAGGTGACCCAGGAGTCGATCGTGTCGCGCGTGGTGCCGGGGACATCGCTCGTGACGAGCCGGTTCTCGCGCAGAAGGGTATTGATCAAGGTTGATTTGCCGACGTTCGGCCGGCCGAGAACAACCACCTTGGGTGCCTCCACCGCTGCTTCCTCTTCTTCCGGAGCCATCCGCGGATAGAGGGCATCGAGCAGATCGCTCAACCCTTCGTTGTGCTCGGCGGAGATCGGGTAGAGCGGCGCCACCCCGAGCTCATAAAATTCATTAAGCCGCTCGATCCCGTGCCCTTCGGCTTTGTTGATCACATAGTAAACCGGCTTGCCGCTCTTTCGCAGGAGATCGTGGACCGCCTGGTCGACCGGCGTCACCCCGTCCCGGGCGCTCATCAGAAAGAGGAGCGCATCGGCCTGCTCGATCGCGATCTCCGACTGCCGCCGGACCTGGGTCGCCATCTCCTCTTTCGATTCGGGGAGAAGTCCTCCGGTATCGATCAAGGTAAATTGGCGATCACGATAATGGGCCACCGCCTCATTGCGATCGCGCGTCACCCCCGGCATGTCTTGAACGATCGCCTTGCGCTTGCCGACGAGTTTATTAAAGAGGGTCGATTTCCCGACGTTCGGCCGGCCGATAATGGCGATAACGGGACCCTTTATTGATTGGGACATCTGCGCGCCCCCGTGATAGATCGATTGCGGAATGGAAAGAAAAAGAAAAGTTCCCGTACTTTAATCCGAAATCCGCATTCCGAAATCCGCAATTGTTCTATCCCCATCGATTCGTCTTCTCCTCCGCCGCCTTGTTTCGCGCGACGATCTCCCGCCAGATCTCCGGGAGGCTCTCATCCTCCACCTTGAAATTATGGGTCGCTACGAAGGTCATGCCGTGATAGAGGTTGATCTTGTATTTGCCATGTCCGTAGGTCTTGGCCAGATAGGCCATGAGCTGATCTTTTTCCATCAGGCCGGTCAGCTCCGCCGTCGTCCGGCTTTCGAGATCGTTGAAGACGACGATCATCCCGACCTTCTCCTCCACCAGGATCTTGATCGACGCTTCATTGAAGATCTCCTGATATTTCTCCTTCATCTCGCTCACCTCCGGCGCGCCGTGCGAGGCGGTCCGCCGGATCTTACGAACATACTCTTTGAACATCTCCCAGAGCCAGCCGGTGAAAAGTGTCTCTTGCGGTTCCATGATCTCTCCTTGACGGCCATCTATATTTTTAAATGATTCTCTCGACGGTCCCCTCTCCTTGGAAAGGAGAGGGTTGGGGTGAGGATTCAGAAAGAGCCTCTCTTATCTGCTCCAGGACCTTTTCCAAATGTAATAGAACATCGCGATCTGAATAGCGAATCACCCTGATTCCCAAAGACTGAATGTATGCGTCCCGCTGCGCATCTCGGCTCTGACCGGGTATTGTGTAATGCTGACCGCCGTCTAACTCGATCGCCATTTTGGCTTCTGCAGAGTAAAAATCCAAATAGTACGGACCCAAGGGAACCTGCCTTCGAAACTTTACCCCGAATAAGTTCCGATTCTTTACGGCTCGCCATAATGCTCTTTCAGCATCGGTCATCTGCTGGCGTAGAATCTTGGCCCTTTTTGTTTTCTCTGTTCCCTGCCGGCGTGGACCCTCTTTCCAAAGCATCATGGGGCAACCCTCACCCTACCCTCTCCCTGTTAGGGAGAGGGTGCAACCCAACATATACTCAACCATTCACAAAATCATATAAAGAGGAAGGATCTTCCTAGGTTGTCAGTCTTTTATAAATTTGCGGCAGCTTTACCGGCAAGGTTTCGATCTGATCGACTACCAGGTAGGCGACCTCGCCGTACATGCCGCGCAGATACTCCGGTCCTTCCCGGTCGACCGTGATGCAATAAGGATGAATCCCTTGGCGCTTCGCCTCGCGAAGCGCCATTTTGGTATCGGCGGTCGAATAAGAGCCGCCATATTGGTCGTCGAGCGGCTTGCCGTCGCTGATGAGGACCAGCACTTTTACCTTCGCCGGCTGCGCCGCAAGCTTCCGCGCCGCGTGGCGCAGGGCCGCGCCGTCCCGGTTCTGCGCCGACGCCGCGATCTGGCCGATCCGCCGGTCGATCTCGCTGCCGTAGCGTTCATCGAAATCCTTGATCATATAGAAATCGACCGCATCTTTTCCCCGCCCGGAAAAGCCGTAGAGGGCGAATCGATCGCCGACCGCCTCGATCGCTTTTGAAAGGAGTACCAGCGCCTCTTTCTCGATCTGCACGATCCGTTTTCCGGCGTTCTTGGGGTCCCCAAAAAGCCCGCTTTTTGGGGATGGGGGAAGCGGCTGCTGGGTCGAGCCGCTGACGTCGATGAGAAAAGCGATCGCCACGCTCCGCTCTTTCTTCTGACGGGCGACATAGATCCGATCGGAAGGAGAACGCCCCGATTTCACCTCGACCCGGCTGTTCAGCAGCGCATCGAGATCGAGCTCGTCCCCCTCCCGTTCCCCTTTGATTCGCTTCAACCCCTCCGGGCGCAGATGCTGAAAGGCGGTCTGAATCGACTGGATCATCCCGCCGTACTCGGCGAGGATCGCTTCGACCGCACTGGTGGCCGCTACATTTTCTGGGCTATCGGGGGTTCCCGCCGGCACCGGCCGCTCGATCACCTGACACCAGCCCGGCCGGTAATCACCGCTTTCGCAGTCCCATTCATCGTAGCGAAACCGTCGTCCTCCTGCAATGGCCCCCGGCTCCGATCGTCCCGGGTTCAGCTGCTCCGCAAGCGACTCGATCGCCCCTTCCTGCTGGAGCGATTCAAGCGTCGTCTCCCCCCGCTCGATCGCCCCGGAGAGGGCCGCCACGGCGGCTTCGGCCGAAAGATCGATCCCCGCCGCTTTCAGCTTTTCGACCAATGCGTCGGCTTGCGCTTGGGTCGCCTTCGTCGTCTCCTCCACCCGCTTCGGATCGATGACGCCGCGGGTCGACGGGGCGATCGTCCCGCCGCCGTCCCCTTCCCCCCGGACCGGGGTTCCCCGCTCATCGAGCGCTTCCATCTCGCCGCCCGCGGGCGCGTCGACCGCCTCGTCGGTCTCTAAAAGATCATAGACCCGCGCCGCCGCCGCCATCGCATAAGCGACCGGAACCGGCGCGTCGGGATTCTGGACCGCCCCCAACATTCGGCAGGCCTCGAAGAGAATCGGCTGAAGCGCCGGCGGGATCGGCTCCTTTGTTTTTCCTGCGAGCGAAATCTGATGAAGCAGCTCGACCACCACCCCGCGCGGGCTCAAGCCGGCGAGCGGCGGGCGGCGGGCGAGGTCGGCCTCCCGCATCCGGACCATCGCCGATCGCAATCCGGGATATTCTTGCTTCAGCAGATACTCGATCCGCGCCCCCTCGGCGATCTCGAAGAGCCGCTTAATCAGCGCCGGCTCGGGGAAGAGGGAGAAGAAGGAGGTGAGGCTCGCGAATCCGCCGCGCCGTTTGTACTTCATCTGAAGCGATTCGATCAGGTCGGCGGTGTCTTGAATCTTCGGCGTGAAGGTGTTGAACTCCAGGTAGCCGGCCTGGTAAGCGGTGGCGACCTTATACCATTCGAGATTCAGCGTCTTGTCGGGAAATCGGTTGACATGTTCGGGAAGGTAGATCGTCTGGCCGTCGGTCATCGGCGCCTCCGCGTCGGTTTTTCCCTCCGACTTCAGAAGCGAGAGCGGCTGAATCGCAACCGGCCGGCCGGAGAGGGCCTCGGCGAAGAGCTTTAACATCCGCGAGACTGAGGCCAAGGAGACCCCGGTTCCGAAATGGTCGACCGCTTCCCGCGCCGCTTTCGATTCAAAGGAGAAGAAGGCCTTTGCCGACCCCAGGCCCCCGGCACCCGGCCCCTGCTTCACCAGCGCCATCCCCTCCGCGACCCATTCGGGGAAGTGGGGTGCTGCGCGGCCCATCTCTTTCAAGATCTTGGGGCCGCTTAAGAAGAGGGTCGCCGCCAGCTCGCCGTCGAACCGGGCGAGGCTGAGCGCGTTGTCGAGAAGGACCCCTTCGAGGTGAAGACTCTGGAACGGCGGGAGGATGGAAGCGGCCTCGGTAAAGAGCTTGGCGGCGAGCGCGGGATTCCGCTCGGCGACCTCGGCGGTCAGATCCAGGAGCCGGACCCGGTCGTCATTCGATGAAATCTTGGAGAAGACCTCGGGACTGGTTCGGACGAACTGGAGTGTCGCGAGGACCTTTCCGGAGGAGAGTTTCCGCCCCGCCGAGATCCACTTCGGAAGAAGCGCGATCGGCAGGAGGAGCAGCAGCGACGGGGTCGTTCGAAAATACTCGACGGCGAGGGTATAGTCCTCTTTCCCGAGGGCGAAGCCATGCCCGGCCCATTCAGCCAGCTCCGCCTCGCTCAGGGCGACATTCGCCAGAAGCGCGGGGGCCTGCTGATAATATTCGAGCGCCAGATTGTAATCCCGCTCCGCCAGGGTGATTCCCAGTTTGATGAATCGCTCGCGAAGCGGCTTGGAGGAAAGCTTCGAGAAGACGGCGGCTCCCTGCTTGAAGAACCGAATCCCTCCGGCCGACGATTGTTGCGCGATCTGAATCCCCATCCCGACCCATCCGGCGAGCTCGTCCGAACCGATCGACTGGAGCACCGAAGGGACGGCGCGGAAATATTCGGTCGCCGCCTTGGTCGAGAAGTCCGAAAGAATCAGGCCGATGTTGACCGCGTTTTTCTGCGCGGCCGGATCGAGCGGGGCGAGCCCGGAGAGAACGCGCGCGACCTCGTCGGCGTCGAGGGTCGACGAAAGAAGGGCTCGGATCGGTTCGAGGGGGGACGACGGGTTCATTCGAAGAAACTGCGGACGATTTCCATGAGGGTCCGATGCATCTCGCGATCGTCGGTCATGGCGTCGGCAATCGCCGCCTCGCAGGCGCGGTGGGGGGAGATTCCTTTCCCGATCAGCTGACCGGCATAAATCAGAAGCCGGGTGCTGACCCCTTCTTCGAGGCCGTGGTTTTTGAGGTTGCGGACCTTTTCGCCGATCCCGACCAGCCGCCGTGCGATCTCTTCCGAGAGGGCCGCTTCGTGGGCGACGATCTGGATCTCCGTTGCGCGGGGGGGATAGTTGAATTCCAAGGCAATGAACCGCTGGCGGGTCGACTGCTTGAGGTCTTTCAAGACGCTTTGGTAGCCGGGATTGTAGGAGATCACCAGCATGAAATCGTCCGAGGCGGGGAGGATCTCTCCCTTCTTCTCGATCGGCAGAATCCGTCGGTCGTCGGTCAGCGGGTGGATGACGACGGTGGTATCTTTGCGCGCTTCGACGATTTCATCCAGATAACAGATCGCCCCATGCTTCACCGCGAGCGCCAGCGGACCGTCGGCCCAAACCGTTTCGTCCCCCTGCAGCAGGTAGCGTCCGACCAAATCGGACGCGGTCAGATCTTCATGGCAGGCGACTGTGATCAACGGGCGTTTAAGGTGGTAGGCCATGTAGGCGACGAACCGGCTCTTCCCGCAGCCGGTCGGTCCTTTGATCAGAACCGGACGCTTCGAGTCATACGCCGCTTTAAAAAGGGTGACCTCCTGGTCAACCGGCTGGTAGTACGGCTCCTTGGTTAAATAAAAGGGTTCCATCAGAGATCGGTCTTGCATGAGGCCTCCTTGCTTGAAATCGTCGGGCGATTATAACCTTTCCGATCTGATAAAACAATCGTTTACCCCTTTTCAGGGGGCCTCGTCGTTTTAGGTTCAGCGCTTTTGAGGTGTCAATTGATGGAGCTTTAAAGCGAGATTGGGTCTGTCGGCGGCAAGAACGAACGCGTCTTTTACTTTTGGGCGGTTAAAAATTACCTTGGAGACTTTGGAAGCAAACGTAAGGCTTTATACCCTCATTTCCCTGGGACGGGCATGGGTGATATCCCGGTTAGTAACGGACCGAACCTGAGAAGCCGACAAGGTGGTCACCGCAACCGTCTCGCCGACGAGGGTGAGGAATTCAACCTCGAAAGCCTCGCCGCCGCGGTGAACATGAAGCACCGTGCCGACGTCGCCGGCCTTCAGGCCCTCTTCGGGAATGTTGCTTGTTAAAATAATTCGATCATGCTCTTGAATCATAAGACCTCCTAACATGGATAGGCTGTAATCAACCTTGGCACTGTGTCTCCCTTTTCGACCAGCCAAACCGTTCGTAGGCGTGGGTTACGACCATCCGGTGTTTCAAGTGCTCCTTCCACAGTATAGCGCGTCCCGAAGGCGGATTCTACTGTTTTGACGACCGCACACTCTACGCCATGTTTTTGCAACGCCGCCCTGAGTATCTCCCAGTTCCCCAGGTGAAAACCAAATCGAAGGAAGAACTTCGCCTTGCTTGCGCCATCAGGATGGGTCGCCGAAAGCAGATACTCCGTGATTTTTCCGCGATCCACTTGCGCTTGATCCGCTTTCGGCAACTTCATTATTGCACGCCCCGACTCGAAAATACCGGGCCACTATAGTTGAAAGCATTGAAAAGCTCAAGAGAGTCCATAAGAGGGTCGGAGATCTCCGGAAACGTGGAAGGAAAATCTTTTTGACTCTTTTCCGCTTTTAAGGTAAGTTTGCTCTACATCGAGGTTATTTCGGATGGAAGATTTCGAAAAGGTTTATGAACAGGCCCGCGTCGCCTTTGAAGAGGGGAAGATCATCGAGGCGGAGCGGCTCTTCCTCAAGCTCCTTCAGAATCACCCGCAGGGATATGCCGATATTTACAACAAGCTCGGCATCATCACCTTTCAAAAGGGGGATCCGGAAATGGCGGTGGTTTACTTCAAAAAAGCCCTTCAGATCAATCCCCGCTACACGGAGGCCTCCCTCAATCTGACCATCGCACTGAACGACCTCGGCCGATATGACGAGGCGGGGGAGACCTTCTCCAAAGCGGCGCAGGTGGTCCGGTCGGAGGTAAAATCAATCGACCCGTTTATCCAGGGAAAGCTCGCCAACGAGCATGCGAGGCTGGCCGATCAGTATTTTGAGGTCGGCCTCTACGACGGCGCCCTGGAGGAATATCGGAGGGCCCTTTCCATTCGGCCCAAATTTGTCGACGTGATCACCAAGGTCGGCATCACCCTTCGGGAGAAGGGGATGTTCGATGATGCGATCGAGACCTTTCAGCAGGCCAAAGAGATCCATCCGAAGTATATTCCCGCTTTAATCCACCTCGGAGTGACCTATTACATGAAGGGCTTTGTCGATCTGGCGCTCGCCGAATGGGAAGCGGCGCAGAAGATCAACCCCGCCGGGAAAGAGGCGCAGGTTTACCTCGCGATGGCGAAAAAAGATATTATCGAAGGTTAATCCGATTTGACCCCGCACCGCTCCGCTCTGATTTGTTCCGTTTGGAAATGAGGTTGATCGTGGAAGGAAGCACCCCCCTTCCGGCGGTTCTGCCGGATCTCTCGGAAGAGACCGAATCAAGAATTGAAGAGATCCCCCCGTACAAAGTGATCTTGTTGGATGACAATGTCACGACGATGGAGTTTGTCGTCCGAATCTTGATTCAACTCTTCGGGAAAGACCTCGACACGGCCCGACGATTGATGATGGAAGTTCACACGCAGGGAGCGGCGCACGTGGCGACCCTCTCCAAAGAGCAGGCGGAGCTGAAACAGGAGCAGGTCCACGCCGCCGCCCAAGCGGAAGGATTCCCGTTTCGGTGTGTAATTGAGCCGGCGTGAAAAGCAGGGGCCGGGGAGCAGGGATCGGGGAGAAAAAAATTAAAACCAAAGGCTTTCCTGGTTTCTGACCCCCGACACCCGACCCCTGGCCCCCGCTTCTAAACGATCTTCGTCACAATCTGAACGATCTCTTCAGGAAGGCGCTTCGGCTTGAAGCGCTCATCGACGCAGACCAGTCGGACCCATCCTTCCACAATCACCTGGTCGGCGCCGTGCCGACGAATCCGGTGGGAGAAGGTGAGGCTGGCCCGGCTGAAGTCGACGATCTCGGTTTCCATGTCGAGCAAGTCGTTATAGCGCGCCGCCAAACGATAGTCGATTTCGGCATGGGCGACCACGAAGAGAATCCCCGCCGCGGCGTACGAAGCGACTTCCAGACCGCGTTGCCGGAAATATTCGGTCCGCCCCCGCTCAAAATATTTCAGGTAATTGGCATAGTAAACCACCCCGCCGGCATCGGTGTCCTCGTAGTAGACACGAATCTCCATTAATCCTCCCTGACTTTCTGAAAGCGACCTCCGATCTTACGCCGCCGTCCCGCGCGATACCCTCCCGGCATGTAATCGGTTGTGTGGAGCAGCGCAAAGTCGCCGTCCTTCGACAGGATAATTGCGCCGGCCTCCCCGTCGATTCGTCGGCGCATCCGGATCAATGCGCGGCATCCGGCCTCCTCCGGTGTATCTCCCCTCTCCATGGCCAGCGTGATCTCCTTCGCAAGCCCCGCCCGGATGATCGCCTCGCCGATGCCGGTCATCGAAACGGCGCCGGCGTTGTTATCGGCGTAGGTCCCGGCCCCGATCAAGGGGCTGTCGCCGACGCGGCCGGGGAGCATCAAACGAATTCCGCCGGTCGAGGTCGCCGCCGCCACATTTCCCTCTTTGTCACGCGCCACCGCTCCGACCGTTCCCATTTTCTCCCGTCCGCTCTCAGACGCCCCTTGGAGTTTCCGGAAGAGCCCTCCCCATTGCCAGAGGGAGAGATCTTCGGCGGGAGGTTTCGGTGTAGCGAGCGAAGGGGGGAGCGCCGGAAGATGGAAGAGACGCGCCAGCCGCTCGGCCGATTTTCCGACCAGGAGAACGTGCGGCGTCTGCGCCATCACCAAGCGGGCCGCGCGGATGGGGGTGAGAATTCCCTCCATCGCGGCGACCGCGCCGGCGGAGAGATCTTTTCCGTCCATCACCGACGCATCCATCCGGGCGACCCCGTCCATCTGCCGCTTGGATCCCTTTCCGGCATTGAACCGACCGCTCTTCTCCATGACGACCACGGCGGCTTCGACCGCATCGAGGGAGGCGGCCCCCTTCTGCAAGAGGGTGTCGCCCCGTTCTAGGGCCGTCTCGATGATCTTCAGTTGGGAAACAGTCGGCGGGGTGGCCCCACAGCCGCCATGAATCAGCAGAATGGGTGGGAGCGCTCTCTTCTTCATCGATCGTTACTTTACATCAGCGCTGCGGAGGTGGACAAGCGAAAAGAACAAACATTACAGCTTCGTTATTTAACTTCACCGTTCATTTAGACCCGTTTCTTGGCGGGTTTGTCGGTTTTTTTCTTCCGGTGTGTTTTTTTCTTACTATGTTTCGGCTTCTTCTTAAGGGGGAGCGGAGCGTTTTCCTTCTTGATATAATCGGCCGGAATTTTTTTTAAGCTCTCCGGCACATCGGAGTAGCTTAGATAACGCCACGGGCCCTCATGGGTCTGACCCTGATACCACTTGTCATCGTGCAAGAGATACCAGTGCCGGCCCGTCATGTAGAGATTGTAATGGAGATCGGGCGCATAATAGATGTTGAAGTTGGGAATCCGTGCGAGTCGAGGGCGTCGAGAGACACGCAGCGGCAGGATCTCTTGATCGCTCGGCTGCACGGATGGGATGCGATCGATACCCGCTGGAGCGAACTCCTTCCCAGCGGCGTTTCCGACGAGAAAGATACCTACAAGGAGTAAAAGAGTCCCTATCAATCGGATTGAGCGGAATATCATCTCCTATCAATCGTAGCAAAGGGGGTTGATGTGTCAAGTGACCAAAGGATGGAATTGAACCTCTTCGAAAAACTTGGAGGAGGTTCGATTTAATATTTCAGAGATTCTCTGGAGAAGAAGCGCTCAACCTCTTCGAAGCGGTCGGTTCGAGGAGAGGACGGAAGGCTGGCAAGGAAAAATCGTCCATACTCTTTTTGCGTCAATCGGGTATCCAGAATCGCAAGGAGGCCCCGGTCCTCTCGATTCCGGATCAATCGTCCAATTCCTTGACGAAGGGTCAGGATGGCCGAGGGGAGTTGAAGGGTCCGGAAAGGATCCTTTCCCTGATCTCGGAGCGATTCAATCCGCGCGGAGACGAGCGGATCGGATGGGGACGCGAAGGGAAGCTTATCGATCACAACACAGGAGAGCGCCTCTCCTTGGACATCGACCCCCTGCCAGAAACTGGTTGTGCCGAGAAGAACCGACGATACTTCTTTCCGGAATAATTCGATCAGCGCATGCTTCGGCTGATCTCCCTGCTTTAAGAGAAGATAGGGAACCCGGTGGGCGATGAGGCGGTAAACCTCGGTGAGATTCTTCCAACTGGTGAAGAGGAGAAATGCCCTCCCTTTGCTGGCGCCCAGAATGCGGACGATCTCTTCCGAGATCGCCGGGACGAAATGTCGGCTCATCGGGTTCGGAAGATCTCCCGGAAGATAAAGGAGCGCCTGTCTTTCATAATCGAATGGAGAGGCCAAGATCGACTCCTCGGCCTGGTCAATCCCGAGACGTTCTTTGACGAAATTAAAACCGCCCGTGGCCGTTTTTTCTGAAAGCGCATCAAAGGGCGATTCTTCCGCAGCGGCAGGGAGGCCGGAGGAAAGGGTGGCGGAGGTGAGGATGATCGGGATCTCTTGTTGGAAGAGCTTTTCGCGCAGGAGAGCCGATACATCGAGCGGAGAGGCGTGAAGAAAGGTCCCCAGCTTTCGACTCTCCCCCCAGTAGACGAAGGAAGCGGATTCCTCCGCCGTTAAAAAGAGCCGCAGGTCGGCCGAGAGCGCTTCAATCCGCTCCGCGAGATGAGAGAGGCCGTTGCTTTTCACTTGGGAGGAGAGAATCTGCCGGCGAAGCAGGTCGAGCGATTCAAGAAGATCATGACCGGAGGTGACCGCTTCTCTGGAAAAGAAGGAGCGGTTGAGGCGGTATCGCTCTTCCGCTCTTCTAAAAAAATGAAAGAAGCGGTTCGACTTGGCGACGATCCGACCGCATTGGTCGAGATACCCTCCCTCCTGCGGCTGGGAGAAGCGGACCTCCCGCTCGGTATCGCGGAGCAGATCTTCCACCCGGTAGCTGCTGACCGAAACACCGAAATACTGCGTGGCGACCTCTTCTAACAGATGCGCTTCATCGAAAATGACCGCATCATATTGCGGAAGGACCTCCCCGAAGGAGAAATCTTTCAGCGCCAGATCGGCAAAGAAAAGATGGTGATTGACGATGATCAGATCGGATGCGGCGGCCGCTTGTTTCATCCGCGTGATGTAGCAACGATCGTACGTCGGACAGCCGCTTCCGAGACAAGCTTCCCCTTTTACCGAGACCTCCGACCAGAGGGGAGATCCTTCCGGAAGATTCGTCAACTCGGCCCGATCGCCGGTGGGGGTCTCCATCGACCAGCGATGAAGCGCTTCGAAATCCGATCCGGTCTCCAGGTCGGGAAAGGTCGGCTGCTCCAAAAATTGTCCGAACCGATGGAGGCAGAGATAGTTCGCCTTCCCCTTCATCATGCTGTAGGTAAAGCGCCGCGGAAGCGATTGCGCCAGGAGAGGAAGATCCTTTTGGTAGAGCTGATCTTGGAGGGTCTTGGTGCCGGTAGAGATCACGACCCGTTTCCCGCTCAACGCGGCCGGGATGAGATAGGCCCAGGTCTTCCCCGTTCCTGTGGGCGCTTCCACCAAGAGGGTGGCCCGCCGCTCCAGCGCCTCGGCGACCGCGGAGGCCATCTGCATCTGCGCCTCCCGGTATTCGTAATGATCAACCAGGGTGGAGAGCAGCCCGCCGGGAAGCAAGAGCTTTTGACAGGCATTCGATGATCCGGTATCCTTTACTTTGTTCCTTGCCAAGAGAAAACCGTCATTTGAGGTTGAAATGGCCGAAGGTCAGATTCAGGGGAAGAGCATCACTTCCGCCGCCAAGGATATTGCGGAGGGTTACATGGTTCTTAATCCCATGATCCTGAAGCGCTTTGAAAACGAGACGTACAAAGCGCTCCACCAGGAGCTCAGAAAAACACAGCGAGAGATCCGTTCGGAGAGCTTTCCCACGCACGATACCCTCGGCATCCGAAGGCGAAACACCCGCCTTCAGCGGTTGCACACCGCCCTCATGATCCTGGAACATGCCGCGAAGGAAAAGCGAATTCCACTGGTGTAAATTTCACCCGGATAGAAATTCCTCCCCCTCCTGCCTGCTTATTTTCCAAGATCGGACGTGACGAGAAAACTCAATTTTTCGGCATCATGAATCCGCTCAGCCGCTTTCTGCGCCTCCGCGCGATTCGGATAATGTCCGATCCGGACCCGATATCGAATTCCCTTCTGGGGAACCTCGCCGGTGGCGACATACGCCTGATAACCTTTCCGCTTCAACTTCTGAGAGAGGGCCTCCGCCCCCTTTCTCTCGGCAAAAGAGGCAACCTGAATCGTGTAAGGGCCGGAAGATCCGGCGCTTCGCGGCGGGACTGAAACCTGGACCGGTTCGGCCTGTTTTTTCACCCGGTTCTCTTTTTTCAGCGGCTTCATCGGTTTCGGTTGGAGCGCGATCTCCTTCTCTTTTTTATCCTTCAACGTTTTAAAGAAGGTGAGATCATCTTTCGGAGCCGGCGTGCTCTGGGGTGTGATCGAGGAAGCGGGCGCATTGTTCGGCGGGGGAGGAGCGGTCGGGAAAGGCTCCGGCTTTGAATCAAAACGCATCTCGCCCGGTTTCACGGCGGGATCTTGGATGAGCGGCTCTTCTTTTTCCGCCGGTTCTTTCGGCACAGGGGGAGCGGGGGCGATCTGGCTGACCGGAGGAGGAGTCTGCGAAGCGGTCACGGTGGGCGATTCTCCCTTTTTTCGGAAGAGCAGAACAAGGGCGAAGAACACCAGCACGCTCAACAAACCGATCAAAAGATAGGGAGGCTTTTTCTTTGGGCCCGCCCCTTCTTCATCTCCTCCGCGTTTTAAATCTTTCAAGTCACGCATACCGAGCTCCTTCTATTTGTATGTGGGAGCTGTTCCAGCAATAGAACGGTTCTTCCATCCCCCACACCCGCAGGCTCCCCCGCGTCTGGAATTACAAAATCAGTGTTGCGTCGCCATAGCTATAAAATCGGTACCGTTCCCGGATCGCCTCCTGATAGAGGGCGCGGATCGCCTCGATTCCCGCGAAGGCCGAGACCAAGACCAACAGGGTCGACTTCGGCAGATGAAAATTGGTGACCAAACCGTCGATCACTTTAAAGCGATATCCTGGCGTGATAAAGAGATCGGTCTCGCCCGTTCCCGGCTGAACGGTTCCATCTCCCTGCGAGGCGCTCTCCAAAGTACGAACCACCGTGGTGCCGACGGCGATCACCCTTCCGCCGATCTGTCGCGTCGCGCTCACCGCTTGCGCTGTTTCGGGAGGGATCTGAAACCACTCCCGATGCATCCGATGATCGGAGATCTTCTCCTCCCGCATCGGTTGAAAAGTGCCGGGGCCGACATGGAGTGTGACCGCTGCGATTCGAACCCCTTTTCGCCGGATCTCATCGAGCACCGCCTCCGTGAAATGAAGTCCGGCAGTGGGAGCGGCGCACGATCCGGAGATCTTCGCATAGACGGTCTGATATCGCTCTCGGTCGGCCTGATCATTCCGACCTTCCCGCTTCTTCACAATGTAGGGCGGAAGCGGGACCTCGCCCCAGCGATCGAGAAACTGCATCAGATCGGAGTACCCTTCCGGGAGTTGAAAGCGGACTTCTTTGTCTCCTCCGTCGATTTCGCGAAGGACAGATCCAATAGCGCCCCCTTCTAAGAGGAGATCGGTCGAGGGAGCGACCTTTCCTTTGATAAGCACCTCCCACGTCGCTCCATCCGGAGAGGAGGGGCGAAGGAGGAGCATCTCAACCGATCCGCCCGACTTTTTCCTCGCACGAAGGCGCGCCGGAAAGACGCGGGTATCGTTGAGGACCAACAGGTCCGAGGGATGCAAATAGTCGGGAAGCGACGAGAAGCGCCGATGTTCGATCTTCTCTCTTTTGCGATGGTAGACGAGAAGCCGCGATTGATCCCGCTCGGCGACGGGTGCCGCTGCGATCAGGGATGGATCAAGAGAATAATCATAGGCTGCAAGATACTGTTCACTCTCTGGAGAAATTATTTTATTTCCTCGTACGATTGCAGTCTGACGCCTGGATAGTAATATAACAGAATCTCATCAAAATTCAAGCCGCTCTCCGCCATCACCTTCGCTCCCCACTGACAGAGGCCGACACCATGACCGTATCCCATCCCCCGAATCTGAACCTCTCTTCCGAACGAGTCGATGGTGAAGTGCGTGCTCGGAAGGACTTTATATCCGAGCGCTTTTCGGAGATCCTCCGCTTTGACGATCAGCTCTCCCCCCGAGTAGAGGATCCGAACAGTCAGCAGCCTTCCGGCCCGGCTCCACTGTAGTGGGGTCAATGTCGCAATCGCGCCGATCGGATAGCCCATTTTGCCCAACGCGGCTTCAAGATCATCGAGGGAAATCGTCCGCTTCCAATCGTGATAAGGAGAATCCCGATCGAGCGGACAGCTGACCCCCTTGAGATAGGGAAGTGGAATATTCCAGCGCTCGGAGGCATCTTCTGTGGGACCGGCCGAAGTGGAGTGGAAAAAGGTTAGCGCCAGCGCGCCATCATACGTCAGAACCTGTCCCTTGGTCTGCGCGATGGCCATCGAGGTGCGGCGATCCTGGACCGATTCGCCCTGGTAGACCTGCCCGAGGACGGAGTTGACCAGGTCATACTCCTTCCCCTTTTGGTTCTCTCTTTGGTAAAGCGCGTAGGTACGGGAGATCACCGCCTGAACCTTGAGCGCTTCCAATTCCCAATCGGGAGGCATCTCCGCCGGCACGACCCCCTGAAGGTATCGCTCGATATCGATCTCGTTGACGACCAGGAGGCCCCCCGGCCGCTTCTTCACCCGAATGATCCCATCATACATCTGATGCTGGATGATGAGCTTGCCCCCTCGCCGCGGCAGAAAAAGAAGTTCCTGAGCAAGGGTCTCCTTCAGATTGACCACCAACCCTTTTTGAATCTTAATTTCAGCGGAGGTGATCGGATGATCGCTGAAACGCTCACCGGAGGGGGTTTTGATGAAGAACCCTTCGCTGGAAGTTACGACTACCCGCGCCGCATTCTCAAGGAGCGCCACCCGGATCGTCTCCCCAGCCCAGGCGGGGGTCGGGAAGAAAAAAAGAAGCAGCGCGGTCAAGGCGGCGGGCATGATTACCTTCGATTCAGGAGCCAGAAGATCAATGAGAGGATAATGCTGATAAGAATGCTGGTCGCGATCGGAAAATAGAAGGTGATATTCCGACGTTGAATGAGGATGTCGCCCGGAAGGCGACCCAGGCCGGGAATTTTCCCCGCAAGGAGCACAATGCCTCCGACGACGATGAGGAGAAGTCCGAGGAAAATAAGGATGCGACCCAAATCGGCCATCCCGTCCTCCTTATCCGTTTCTGCTGATTTCGAGCATCCGATCAATCGCCCCCTTGGCGCGCGCGGCGATCGGCGGAGGGACGGTGATGGGGAACTGCATCTCCTCGAGCGACCAGAGGAGTTTTTCCAAGGTGTTCACCTTCATGTGGGCGCAGTCGCACCACTTGCAGGCGGGAATGAACTCCTTGTCGGGATTTTCTTTCTGAAGGCGATGAAGAATGCCGATCTCGGTGGCGACGATCACCTCGGCGCGGTCGGTTTTTCTCGCCTCCGTGCAGATGCCGCTCGTGGAGAGAACCTTGTCGGCGGCGGCGCTCACCTGCGGCGTGCACTCCGGATGCGCCAGAACCAAGGCATCCGGATGATCGACCTTCGCCGCCGTCAGCTCCGAGGTCATGATCCGAAAGTGGGTCGGGCAGTAGCCGTTATATAAAATCAGCTTCCGGCCGGTCTGCCGCTCGACATGCGCTCCGAGATATTGATCGGGAATAAAGATCACCTCGCGATCGGCCGGAATCGACTGGACCACCTTCGCGGCATTGGAAGAGGTGCAGCAGAGATCCGACTCGGCTTTGACCTCGGCGCTGGAGTTCACATAGCAGACGACCGCCGCCCCCGGATGTTTCGCTTTCAGCGCTCTCACTTCGGCCGCCGTAATCATCTCCGACATCCCGCAGCCGGCATCCAAATCGGGCAGCAGCACCGTCTGATTGGGGCAGAGGATCGCCGCTGTCTCCGCCATGAAATGAACGCCACAAAAGACAATGACATCGGCATTGGTGTGCGCCGCTTTCTGCGACAGCTCCAGCGAATCGCCGATGAAATCGGCGACATCCTGAATCTCCCCGATCTGATAATTATGGGCGAGGATAATCGCCTGGCGCTCTCGCTTGAGCCGCTCGATTCGAGCAATCAGACGTTTTTCAGTGGTCGTCACCGCCATCGCATGTTCCATAAAATAAAATGAAAATAAAGCAAATTTATTTTAACACAGGCCCAATGGCCGATCAAGCAACAAAGCGCCGAATCTTCCAAGCGGCCGAGCGAAAATCTCCCATCATTTCCACTGCTTCGTTCAGCAGGCGTTTGATTCAAAATGTCCGCGCCGGGTGCTCGGACACGCGCTCTTTTTTCAGGTAAGCAGTGATTACTATTTGACTTGGCCTAGGTGATTGCGGTATACACAAAAACGACATCAGCCATGTGAGAACGATACTCATTCGGTCGCTCAAACGACAATTCGTGACGATTCGTGATTATTCTTAAAGAGGAGATGGATGACTCAGCAGAAGAAGCTAACGATTGAAGCCGATCTGGAAGCGATCAAACAGATCCGGGAGGCACGTATCGGGGCCATTAATTTGGGCGACATTGACGGCTGGATGGCCTTGTATGCGGAAGAGGCCGTCCAGATGCCCCCGAATACGTCGGCGAATATCGGAAAGAGAAAAATTCGACCGTGGCTCAATGACTTCTTGACCCCTTATCGCTCCGCGGCCTACGCTCTCTCGGTGGACGAGGTCCATGTGGCCGGTGATTGGGCCTTCGAGCGGGGAAGTTATAAGATTACACTGACCGGCAAGGAGGGTGGGTCGATTCAAGATATCGGCAAGTACATCATGATCTACCAGCGTCAGCCCGGCGGCAAATGGGCGATGGCCCGCGAGATCTGGAACAGCAACAGTCTTCCCCCGTCGATCGGGTAATCGAAAGGATTATTTAATCAGCGCCTCGGCGATCTGTACCGCATTGAGCGCCGCCCCCTTCCGAAGATTATCCCCCACGACCCAGAGATTCAGTCCATTCGAAACCGAGCGGTCTTCGCGGATGCGTCCGACGTAGACGGCATCCTGGCCGACGGCGTCGAGCGGGGTCGGGTAGAGCTTGCGGCCCGGATCGTCCATCACCACCACACCGGGAAATTCGGAGAGAAGCGCCCTCGCTTCGTTCGGCAGGAGTTTCTTTTCAGTTTCGATGTTGACCGATTCGCAGTGCGAGCGGAAGACCGGGACGCGGGTCGTTGTCGCGGTGACCCGAATCGAATCATCCCCCATGATCTTCTTCGTCTCGTTGATGATTTTCGTTTCCTCTTCGGTATAGCCGGTCGTCGGGTCGGCATCCCAGTTGACGATGCAGTTGAACGCGATCTGCTGTGGATAGACATTGCACTTGACCTCTTGGAAGGTCAGCAGCGCGCGGGTCTGCTCCATCAGCTCATCCATCGCCTCTTTTCCGGTCCCGGAGACCGACTGATAGGTCGTCACGACCACCCGCTTGATCCGAGCGGCGTCGTGCAGCGGCTTGAGCGCCATGACGAGCTGGGCGGTGGAGCAGTTGGGATTGGCGATGATGCCGCGATGATTCTTCAGGGTGTGGCCGTTTACCTCCGGAACGACCAACGGGACCGCCGGCTCCATCCGAAACGCGCTGGAGTTGTCGATCACCACGGCGCCCGCCTTCACCGCATGCGCGCTAAATTTTTTGCTCAGATCGCTGCCGGTGGCGCCAAGGACAATGTCGATCCCGTTGAAGACATCTTCTGCCAGCTTCTGAACGACAATGTCTTTGCCATTGAATGTGAGCATCGATCCGGCCGAGCGCTCCGACGCAAAGAGGTGAAGCTGCTCCACCGGAAACTGCCGCTCCTCCAAAACCTCGACCATTTCCTGTCCGACCACCCCCGTCGCCCCCATGATCGCGACGCGATAGGAATTCTTTTTCTGGAGCGCCATCGTCATTTCCCTTTTATTGAAGTTCTTCCAAAATGCGCCGGCCCATCTCGACCGTTCCGATTTTCTTCGTTCCGTCGGAGTAAATATCGGCGGTCCGATAACCCTTCTCCAACACACGGACCACCGCCGCTTCGATCAAACTGGCCTCTTTATCGAGCCCGAAGGAGTATTGCAGCATCATGGCCGCAGAGAGAATCGTGGCGATCGGATTGGCGAGATCTTTCCCGGCGATGTCGGGGGCGCTTCCATGAATCGGCTCGTACATTCCTCGAAGTCCCCCCTTTCCATCCGTCCGCTCGCCCATGCTGGCGGAGGGGAGCATCCCGATCGAGCCGGTCAACATCGCCGCCTCGTCGGAGAGGATGTCGCCGAAGAGGTTCGTCGTCACCAGCACATCAAACTGCTTCGGATTGCGGATTAACTGCATCGCGCAGTTGTCGACATACATATGGCTGAGCGCGATGTCAGGATAGCCCTTGTGGACCTCGGTGACCACTTTTCGCCAGAGCTCGGTCGCTTCCAACACATTGGCCTTATCGACCGACATCACCTTCTTGCGTCGTTTCCGGGCGACCTCGAAAGCGACTTTGGCGATCCGGACGATCTCCGGGGTGGTATAAATCTCGGTGTTGATCCCCCGCTCTCCCCCTTCGTACTTCTCCACCCCGCGCGGCTTGCCGAAATAGATCCCGCCGGTCAGCTCCCGAACGACCAGAAGATCGATTCCGTCGATCACTTCCCGCTTCAAGGTCGACGCATCGGCAAGCATCGGAAAGAGCTTGGCCGGACGGAGATTGGCGTAAAGCCCCAGCTTCTCCCGCAATCCGAGCAGCGCCCGCTCGGGGCGGATCGCGTAATCGAGCCCTTCCCACTTCGGGCCGCCAACCGCGCCGAGCAGCACGGCGTCGGCGTCGAGCGCCAAATGCAGCGTCTCCTCAGGAAGAGGCTTTCCGAATCGGTCGATCGCCGCCCCGCCGACAATCGCATTTTGAAATTCGAATCGATGTCCGAATTTCTTCCCGACCGTTTCCAAAACAGCAACCGCCTGGGGAACAATTTCCTGACCGATGCCGTCCCCCGGAAGGACGGCAATTTTGTATACTTTTGTCATTTTCTCGACCTATTTTTGTTGTGAGTGAGCATTGGACTTGGCATTCGGAGCCGAGAAGATTTAAATCAGCCCGACCTTCGGCTCGGCTTTCCCCCGCGCCGCGCGGGCGGCGAGCTTGTTCAAGGCATTCAGATAGGCTCGGGCCGAGGCGATGATGATATCCGTGTCGGCGCCGTGGCCCATCACGGTCTTCCCATCTTCTTCAAGAGTAACCGACACTTCTCCCAACGCGTCGGTTCCTCCGGTGATTCCCTTGACGTTATATGAGAGCAGGCGGCTCTTCGTCTGGGTGATCGCTGCGATGGTTCGATAGACGGCATCGACCGGGCCATCTCCCTTGCCGACCATTTTGTGAGTGGTCTCCCCGATCGATATTTCAAGGGTCGCGGTTGGGGTGACGTCGCTTCCGCTCTCGACATGAATCGCGATGAGCTTATATGTTTCGGAGGGACGGTCCATCTCTTCGGTGATGATTGTCTCGAGATCTTCCTCGAAAATCTCCTTCTTCTGATCGGCGAGGCGCTTCAACCGCTCGAACGCTTGATCGAGTTCAGCGTCGCCCGGATGATAGCCCATCTCCTCCAATTTTTTCTTGAAGGCATGGCGGCCGGAGTGTTTTCCGAGGACGATGTGGGTCTTGCCTGCGCCGACCGACTCGGGGCGCATGATCTCGTAGGTCATCTTCTCTTTAAGAAGTCCATCTTGGTGAATCCCCGACTCATGCGCAAAGGCATTGGCGCCGACGATCGCCTTGTTCGGCTGAACCGCCATCCCGGTGATCTTGCTGACCAGGCGGCTCGCCTTTGTAATCTCTTCGGTGACGATCTTCGTGTCGGCCCCGAAGAAATCTTTTCGGGTCCGAAGCGCCATGACGACCTCTTCGAGCGAGGCGTTTCCGGCCCGCTCTCCGATGCCATTGATCGTGCACTCGACCTGTCCGGCCCCCGCCAAAATAGCGGCGATAGAGTTGGCGACGGCCAGTCCCAGATCATTGTGGCAGTGGACCGAAATGACCGCCTGATCGATGTTCGGAACCCGTTTCCGGATTGACTCAATTAATCGCCCGAAGTCTTGCGGGATCGCGTAACCGACCGTATCGGGGATATTCACGGTTCGCGCCCCCGCGGCGATGACCGCTTCGAGCACTTCGCAGAGGTAGGTCTCGTCGGAGCGGGTGGCGTCCATCGGGGAGAATTCGACATCTTCGACGTAACCGCGCGCCCGCTCCACCATCTCGACCGCCCGCTTGATCGCTTCGTCCCGCGTGAGGCGAAACTGATGCTTCAGATGAATATCGGAGGTGGAGATGAAGGTGTGGATTCGGACCTTGGCCCCCCCCTTTAGCGCCTCCCAAGCGCGATCGATATCGGCCGGCTTGGCGCGGGCAAGGCTGCAGATGACCGGGCCTTCGACCTCGTTGGCGATGGTGCGGACCGCTTCGAAATCGCCCGGCGAGCTGTAGGCAAAGCCGGCTTCGATGATATCGACCCCGAGTCGCGCCAATTGCTTGGCGATCGAGAGCTTCTCCTCGACATTCATACTGGCGCCGGGGGATTGCTCTCCGTCCCGAAGGGTGGTATCAAAAATCTGAATCATCCGTGCCATCGCATTTTCCTCGATTGTTTTTAGTTTTTAATTGATAAGCAAATGGCCTTCACCCATGGACGAAGGCCAATTCACCGAGCGGACTCCCGACCAAAGCGAGTCCAATTTAGTTTTTAAGGATGATCTCCTTGTCCTCAATGTCTTCGATCTCTTCGTTTGAAGAGAGAGGCGCTTCGCCCGATTTTTTGGAGAGGTGCTGATAAAGCGCGACGATCGGCTTTTCAGTGATTCCGGAGAGGACATAGATCGCAAAAAGGGAGAAGAGCATCACCTGCGGCGCGGTGACCAGAACCAATAGGACAAGGACCAGGCTGACCAGCAGGCTGAACGGCTTTCGATCCTTCAGATTGAATTTTTTGAAGCTCCGATAGCGTAGATTGCTGACCATGAGAAAGGCCAGAAGATAGGTTAAGGCGAGGATCAGTGCGGGACGGATCTCTTTTCCAAAATGAAGAATATAATTGTCGAGCATCACCGATGTGGCGATGAGGCTGGCCGCCGCAGGGATCGGCAATCCGACAAAATCTTTTGCTTCAGGTCCAGAGACCTGAACATTAAATCGAGCCAGACGGAGCGCGCCGCAAACGATATAGAGGAAAACCGCGACCCAACCGAGGCGACCATATCCGCTCAACGCCCAGGAATAAATCAGAAGACCGGGAGCAACGCCGAAGGAGACCAGATCGGCCAGCGAGTCGTACTCGACCCCGAAGCGGCTGGTGGTTTTTGTCAGGCGAGCCAATTTGCCATCCAGCGAATCGAAAATGGAGGCGACCAGAATGGCGATGGCCGCCATTCCATATTCGGCATTAAAAACGGAGATCACCGCAAAAACGCCGCAAAAGAGATTGCCGCTGGTGAAGAGGTTGGGAATGATATAAATCCCCTTTCTCTTTAGTTCTTTGATTTCCGGTTTCTTTTTCTGGTTCATCTTAAAAATCCAAGGATTGTTTCGCCTCCCCGGACCTTCTCCCCCATGGAGACACGGATTTCCGTCTCAATCGGGAGAAAGAGATCGACCCGGGAGCCGAAACGGATGAGCCCGAATCGCTCGCCTCGATTTAAAATCGTTCCCTCTTTGATCCAGCAGACAATCCGCCGGGCGATCAGCCCCGCGATTTGAATGCAGACGATCCGTTTTCCGGACGGGGTCTCCATGACGATCGCATTTTGCTCATTCTCGAGCGATGCCTTCGGAACGTTCGCCGCAAAGAAACGGCCGGCATTGTAAAAGACCCCGACCACTTTCCCGGCGACCGGAACCCGGTTGATATGAACGTTAAACACATTGAGGAAGATGCTGATCTTGATCGCCGGCTTATTTAAAAAGCGCCCCTCTTCCGTTCTGGATATATCGACAATTTTCCCGTCGGCCGGAGAGACCAGCGCTCCTTCCGATTGCGGAACCCGCCGATGCGGGTCTCTGAAAAACCAGAGGCAGAAGAGGGTGAGCGCGCCGAAGAAAGCGCCCACCCCAGGGCCGAGGAAAAATCCCCCTGCCAGGGTAAGGAGTGCTCCGACGGCGATAAAAATAAAGCCCTCTTTTGCAATCGGAAACTGCGTTTCTTCTTTCATGCTCGACCTCGTCCGGTACTAAAATACCCACAGGGTTTTATCGTTTCCGATTCTACCATTTCGGAAAAGAAAAATATAGCCACCCGGACGGGAGGGTTTAATTCTTGCTTCGATCAACCAATCGATCTTTCTTAAGCCAAGGCATCATCGCCCGAAGCCGCTCTCCGACCTGTTCGATCGGATGTCCCTCTCCTTTTTTCGCGAGGGCATTAAAGACCGGTCTGCGGGCTCTGTTCTCCAAAATCCACTCCTTGGCGAACTGGCCGCTTTGGATCTCGTTCAAGATCTTTTTCATCTCTTTTTTTGTTTCATCGGTGATGATCCGGGGTCCGCGCGTCAGATCGCCATATCGGGCGGTGTTTGAGATCGAGTAGCGCATATTGGAGATCCCCCCCTCGTAGATCAGATCAACGATCAGCTTGACCTCGTGGAGGCACTCAAAGTAGGCCATCTCCGGGGAGTAGCCCGCTTCGACCAACGTTTCATATCCGGCCGTGATCAGCGAGGTTAACCCGCCGCAGAGGACGGTCTGCTCTCCGAAGAGATCTGTCTCGGTCTCCTCCCGGAAGTTGGTCTCCAGCACGCCGGCCCGGGTTCCGCCGATCCCCTTGGCATAGGCGAGGGCGATCGCCTTCGTCTGCTTGGAGGGATCTTGATGGATGGCAATCAGCGCAGGGACGCCGCTCCCCTTTGTAAATTCCGACCGAACGAGATGTCCCGGTCCTTTCGGCGCAACCATGAAGACATTCACATCCTCTCGGGGAACAATCTGACCAAAATGGATATTAAACCCATGCGCGAAGGCGAGATACGCTCCGGTTTTGAGGTTGGGGGCGATCTCGCTGTTGTAGAGATCGCCGGCCACTTCGTCGGGGGTGAGGTTCATGATAATGTCGGACGATTTCACCGCATCGGCGACCGGCATCACCTTTAAACCGGAGCGGGTCGCCTTCTCCCAAGAACGCCCCTCGCGCAGGCCGATGACCACCTTTACCCCGCTGTCGCTCAGATTCAACGCGTGGGCATGCCCCTGGCTGCCATATCCAATAATGGCAATCTGTTTATCCCTTAACAGGGAGGAGTCGGCATCTTGATCATAATAGATTTTCATAAAGATCCCCTTTTAAGCCACTATCTAATGATGAAATTAAGCTACCTTGAGACGACCTTCCGCTCTTTTTCTTCTTTCGCGGAGACGGTCTTGATCTCTTCCCGGGCGATGGCGATTCGGCCGGTCCGGATCAGTTCCTTGATTCCAAGCGGTCGGAGCAGATGGATGATCGCGTCAATTTTTTTAACATCGCCGGTGATCTCGATGGTGTAGGTGTTCGGGGTTGAGTCGACGATCTTAGCACGAAAGATGTCGGCGACCCGAAGGGCCTCGGCCCGGTCTTCGGCGCGGGTGTTGATCTTGATCAGCGCGGTCTCCCGCTCGACATATTCTTTCTCGGTCAGATCGACCACTTTGATCACATCGACGAGCTTATTGAGCTGTTTGGTGATCTGCTCGATAATCCGATCATCCCCCTGGGTGACGATCGTCATCATGGAAACGGTCGGGTCGAGCGTCGGTCCGACGGAGAGGCTCTCAATGTTGAATCCGCGGCCCGAAAAGAGACCGGAGACGCGGGAGAGAACACCGAATTTATTTTCGACCAAAACCGAAATAATATGCTGCATGAATCCTCATTTTTGGTGAGCGGGTAAAAATAAAGAATTATGCGGTCAGAACGCCGTCCGCTTTCTCTTCCTGATTTTGACCCTTGGTCTGTTTTGATTTGTCCGGATCTGAAAAGACCATTTCGTTGATGGCGGCACCGGCTGGAATCATCGGATAGCAATTCTCTTCCTGATCGACTTGAAAATCCATCAACACCGGTCCCTTGATCGCGAGTCCCTCTCTTAGGACACCATCGACCTCGCTGACCTCGGTCGCGCGAAGTCCAACTGCCCCGAATGCTTCGGCCAGCTTAACGAAATCGGGGGAATCTCCCATATAGCTTGAGGAATATCGCCCATTATAGAAAAGCTGCTGCCATTGGCGGACCATCCCGAGATATTTATTATTGATGATGGCGACTTTGACCGGAAGCTTGTATTGAACCGCCGTGGCCATCTCTTGGAAATTCATGATGATGCCGCCGTCGCCGGCGATACAGACGACCAGTTCATTCGGATACGCAAACTGCGCTCCGATCGCCGCGGGAAATCCATATCCCATTGTGCCGAGGCCGCCCGAATTGATAAAAGTACGGGGCCGATCGAATTTGTAAAATTGGGCGGACCACATCTGGTGCTGGCCGACATCGGTGGTGATGATGGCGTTTCCTCTCGTGGTTTCAAAAATCTTCTCGATGACGTACTGGGGTTTGATGATTTTATCCCCCTGCTCATAAGCGAGGGGATGCTCTCTCTTCCACTCTTCAATTTGCGCGAACCAGCTTTTGTGCTGACCGAGACTTCCATTCCCGGAGCTTCTTAAGATCTGGTTGAGGTCGCGTAGGACCATCTTCGCATCGCCGACGATCGGGACATGGACGGCGATGTTCTTGTGAATCGAGGTCGGGTCGATGTCGATATGAATGATCCGGGCATTCGGAGCGAAGTCGGCGACCCGGCCGGTGACACGATCATCAAAGCGGGCGCCGACGGCGATGATCAGATCGGAATTGTGGATCGACATATTGGCCCAATAGGTCCCATGCATCCCGAGCATGCCGAGGAACTGCGGATGGGTTCCGGGGAAGGCGCCGAGCCCCATCACCGTCAAGGTCACCGGAATTTTGGTGATCTCCGCCAGTTCACGCAACTCCTGATGGGCATCCGAGGCGAGTACCCCTCCGCCGGCGTAGATGACCGGTTTTTTCGCCTTTAGAATCTCCTGGGCCGCCTGCTTGATCTGCCACTTGTTTCCCTTGTAAACGGGAGAGTAGCTGCGGATATAAACCTTATCGGGATATTTAAATTCGGTCTTTGCAAGAACGACATCCTTCGGGAGGTCAACCAGCACCGGTCCCGGCCTTCCGGAGGTGGCGATATAGAAGGCCTCTTTGATCGCTTGGGCCAGATCGTTGACATCTTTGACGAGGATATTATATTTCGTACAGGGGCGGGTGATTCCAACCACATCGGCCTCTTGGAAAGCATCATTCCCGATCAGCTTGGTCGGCACCTGCCCCGTCAGAACGACCAGCGGGGTCGAATCCATGTAGGCGTCGACGATCCCCGTGACGGTATTCGTCGCGCCGGGACCGGAGGTGACCAAAACGACGCCCGGCTTTCCTGTTGCGCGGGCATACCCCTCCGCCATATGAGTTCCGCCCTGTTCGTGTCGGCAGAGGACCACCTGGAGATCTTTTTCATCATAGAGGACGTCGAATACAGGAAGATTAACCCCTCCGGGATAGGCAAAAACGACCTTCACCCCCTCCCGCTTGAGGCACTCAATTAGAATTTGCGATCCCGATAACTTCATGTGTCTCTCCTTTGGTCTAGGTCAGCGACGGTGTTCTCAGCCCTCACTCTTACAACGGTGAGATGTAGAAGTGATCGGCTGTCCGTGCTTCCTGGTTGATGCGCTTCGATTTGAAGCCCTTTTATCTCAACGCCATCGGCACGATCTCTTTAGAATCTAAGTGATCGCTGCTGTTGCCGGACGACGGAGCTTTCTCCTCCCTCTCTCTACAAATTCTTTAACGGAATTCGAAATGAATAAGGGATAAAATCAGGATAATGATATGAGTTTTATATTATTACCATAGCCGGAGGGGGGAGTCAACCCGAAAATGATTGAAAAATCAATGGCAAATGAAAAAGTACCTTATTGTTTAGGAAGGAATAGAATGGGATCTCCTTTCGAAATGGGTTCGGAGCTCTCGATGATTTGGGCCGTCGCGGTCTGGTCTTGAGTAGAAACAATGACAAGACGCCCCGCGCGCCGCGGAGGAAAGGTTGCCTGGCTGGTCTTTTGCCCGCCATGGAGGACTTCAAATTGATGCCCGGGGAGGAGACCATCCCTTCGACCTCGGTCAATGTAAACGATATCTTGCTCTGCATTATTTAACCGGTTGTCTCTCACTTCAATGATCGTCCCCTCTTTTTTCACCGAGGGGATGCTTTCAGAAGGGGATGCCGTCCGCATCAGGGTCCCAATTCCTATCATCTCATCCTGTAAGGAAATGACCTCCTTCGAATGGACAATCTGACCAATGATGGTATGATCACGACTTCCAATGGCCTTCGCCGTTCCGGTAATTTCGATCAGATCTCCCATGAATTCTCCTGTCTTGGGATGATATACTTTCTTTACTTTTCGAAACAGAACCCATTCATTCGGGGAAGTCGGTGACTCATTTTGAAGAACAAGATAAACAATATCCCCCGTTGAAAACATGGTCTTCGAATCCTTGCCCCCGATGAGTTTTCCATCGGCTTTTAACTCCCGCGCAACCATTCCGTTCGAAAGGGAAGACCAAAAGTCGATCCCCTTGGCCGAGGCGATCTCATTTTGGACGAGTTCGGCGAGGGATGACGTCGATTCTTCCGGAAGGGGATCTTTGGCCAGCGCCTGGAAAGAACCAGCCAAGATCATCGAGATCAAAACCGCTCGCTTGAAATCCCTTTGTTTGAAGGCCATTTTGTCCTCCTCGCTGTTTTCGAGAAAGATATCAAATAATTGTGAATTGTCAAGAAACGAACGCCGTCAGGCATTTTTCCTCACTCTTGACTTACATTGTTTTTAGAAAGAGAGATATGCTAACATAGCCGCGCATTTGTCGGGAAGGTCGATGAGATCGCTCTTTTTTTGGATCATTCAATGGTGCTGGCTCCTCGGAATTTTAGGATGCAGCCAGGGAGAAACCGTTCTTTCCGTAACATTAAATCCGCGCAATCCAGATACCGTTTACGTCGGAACAACAGGGGGAGGATTTTATAAAAGCACCGATACGGGGATGACCTTTCAAAGGATGACCAGTGGTTTGACCTCCTATAATATTACCTCGATCGCCGTAAATCCGTCCCTCTCCACGATCATTTATGCCGGCTCTTTTGGAGATAGCGTTTATCGAAGCATCGACAGCGGTCGGAATTGGATTATTATCAATACCGGTTTGGATGATAATGTCGGAACGCAAGCGGTGAACGCGGTCGTCTCGAATCCGTTTATTTCGGACATCCTTTACATCGGAACCAACCATGGAGTTTACAAAAGTGTCGACGGCGGCGGAGAGTGGAAGTCGGCGAACATGGGGGTGGCCAATCGATTTGTGATCACCCTCGCGATGGACCCTCGGAATCACAGCGTCCTGCTGGCCGGATCAAACGAAGGGCTCTTCAAGACGGAAGATGCGGCGAAGACATGGCACTTGGTCGATCCGGAAACGAAAAAATGGGCGGTGAACGCCATCGCCTTTGACAGGTCGGATACGAACATTGTTTATGTCGGAACCAATCGGGGAATCTTTAAATCGACCGATCAGGGCAACACCTGGCAGGCTCAAAGCAAGGGGCTTGCGACCTTATTTATCGGTACCATTGTCGTTCATCCGGAGAAGCCGCAAATTCTTTATGCCGGAAACAATGACGGAATTTATAAAACAGTCAACGGTGCAGACTCATGGGAGCTCCTTGGGAGCGCGCCCCGTTCCGTCACCTCATTGGCGATCCATCCACATTCCCCCCAAATTCTTTTTGCAGGGACAACCCACGGCTTCTATCGGAGCACGGATGAGGGGGTCCATTGGAGCAGGATGAAACTGCGCTAGCCTTGCTCTCGGAAGATTGTGAAGATATGAAGATATATTGATAAGGAGTCAGGTTGAAACATTCTTTCAATTTTCGGATTTGGCAATGGGCGCTGATCGTACTCGCCATTGCCGGCTGTAAACCCTCTTTTTCCCTCCCGAATGTACCCAGCTCTCAAACCGGATGGGAAATTCAAAACAGCGGCATTAAATCCTCCTTGGGAGGAATCTATTTTCTGGATGCCCAGAACGGCTGGTTGAGCGGAAACAAGGGAATTATTCTTCACACCACAGACGGCGGCCAGCATTGGTCGATCCAAGAAACGGGCACACCCACCCTCCTCGTCTCGATCTTCTTCGTCAGTCCCAAGAAGGGATGGGTGGTTGGGGAAAAGGGAACGATTCTCTTTACCGACGACGGCGGGCAAAAATGGAGCGTTCAGGAGAGTGGACAGCCGAAGAAAAACTTATTGAACGTCTTCTTTACCAATCCTGATCAAGGATGGGTGGCCGGTGAAAAAGGATTGCTCCTTTCGACAACCGACGGTGGACAACATTGGACAACCACCGAAGTTAAGCCGCCGGTCGCCTTTAATTCCATCTTTTTTATTAACCCGAAACAGGGGTGGATTTCGGGGGATGCGGGGAATATCTTTTATACAGAAGACGGCGGCGTCCACTGGGAGCGGCAGGAAACCGGAACCGACAAAGATCTCCATCGCATTTTCTTCTCAAGCTCCCAGATCGGCTGGGTGGTCGGCGGCGCCGGGACGATTCTTCACACGACCGACGGCGGGAAACATTGGTCCGAGCAGACCAGCGGTGTTCCGAGCTTCTTGCTCGGCGTCTTCTTTGCGACCGATCAGGTCGGCTGGGCGGTCGGCGCTTCTGGGACAATTCTTAAGACCAAGGACGGCGGAGCGACCTGGCAGCAGCAGGTCTCCGGAACAATCGACTTTCTGACCAATGTCTTTTTTGTCGATCCTCAGATCGGCTGGGTCGTTGGAATCAATGGCGTCATCCTTCATACGACCAAGGGAGGCGATCCCTCGCCCGCCGACGTTAAATCGGAAGAGGGGAAGAAATGAGCATTCACGAAGTCGGACCTAAAGAATTACAGGATCAGGAGCAACGGATGGAGAAAGCTGAGCGGTGCGATCTCTGTGGCGCGGCGATGATTGATCTTCACTGTAAGCTGATTTGTCGGCAGTGCGGATTCAAGCGAGACTGCTCCGATCCTTAAACTGAAGAGATCAGCTCTTTAACTTTCGTCCAAGCGTCTTTTCAACACTCGCCATTTTGCTCGACAGCCGACCGGTCTTCCCTTTTCGATAATCAATTTTGATCACCGTCGAGATTCGATCACAGTCTTCTTTCATCCGCTCCCAGCACGCTTTGACGACCCCCAAAACATCCTCCCAAGGACCTTCGATCACCGTCCCCATCGGATTCAGACGGTACTCCAGGCCGCTCTTGTCGATGATATCGAGGGAGCGGGAAACATACTCTCCCACACTCTCTCCCTTTGTGAGCGGGGACATGGAGAATTCGAGCAGGATTGTTTCATCCTTCTGCTTTTGACCTTCCAACGGGACCTCCTTCTTTTTTCACGATTGCGGATTAAACCGCATCACTTTTGGGAAAGATTTGAATAAACGGTTTGACTTCGTATTGAGAGAAAACCCCGCCTGATACATAGGGGTCCGCCTTGGCCCAGGAGATCGCCTCTTCCAACGACTCCGCTTCAAACAAAATCAGGCTTCCGGTTTTGTCGGCAAAAGGGCCTGCCAAGATGAGCCGCTTCTCCGCATCCAACTTTTCGAGGCGCTCCAGATGGGATGGGCGAAGTTGCTTCCTCAACTCGGCTCCCCGTGGGCCATCATGGCCGATCATGACAAATCTCATTCAATTCTCCGTCTCATTTCGATCGGTAAATCGGGAGGGCCGATACCTGCGCCGGCCTGCGGGCTTGATTGATCTCCACCGTCACGGACGTGCCGGGGGCGGCGATTTGAGGCCGCACGTAGGCCATCGCAATGACCTTGCCCAAAGCAGGAGACCAGGTTGCGCTGGTAATCCAGCCGAGTTCCTTCTCTTCTTGGAAGATCTTGTCTTCTCTTTTGGGAAGGTCCGATCCCTCGATGATCAATCCCTTTAAGTGCTTATTCACATGACCATACGTCTGAATTCGCGCCATGACCTCCTGTCCGGGATAGCACCCCTTGGTATAGCTGATCGCTTCCGTTTCGAGTCCCGCTTCGACCGGAATGATATGCTCGTCGATATCGAGACCATAGCGCGGTTTTCCGCCTTCGATTCGGAGGGTCTCCAGGGTCGATTGGCCAAAGGGCTTCAAGCCCAACAGGCCTCCTGCCGAGAAGAGCCGCTCCCAAAGCTTCTCAAGTCCCTCGGGTGGGAAATAAAGATGATAATCTTCTCCTCCCGTCATCGACTGCTTGATACAGAGAAGACTCGCTCCATCGATCTCTCTTTGGAAAAAGGACTTCTCCTGGATGACGGGAAGGGGGCCGAGGAGCGCCTCTAAAAGAGGCCGCGCCTCTGGACCGGATACGAGAAGTCGTCCCCAGGGGGGCGTTTCAATCTTGATCTGAGATCGCAACTTAAACCGCATCAATTGATCGACTGTCTTCTGCGCATTGGTCCATTCCACATCCATCAATAACGCGTCTGAAAGGAGATAAAGATAAAAATCGGAGATGATCCTCCCTTTGGCCGTCAAGAGTGTCGCGTAGAGTCCTCTCCCTTCCTTCAGGGCATTGAGATCATTGCTGATGAGATTTTGAAGAAAGGGGATGCGGTCCCGCCCGGTGATCAGGAAAGCTTTTTGGTGGGAGAGATCGGACACGCCGACCCTTTCTCGAACGGCCTGATATTCCGAAAGGGGATCTCCATAATCGGAAGGAAGCTCCCATTCGCCGTAAGGCAAGAAGCGGGCTCCCCGTTGTTGATGTTGGGCGCGGAGTGGCAGTGTTTGCATGATCTTGCTCCCTTTCAAATCAGGAATATCGGTGAAAAATCATAACATGGTCGAAGAGATCGGGTCAAATGGGGTCTTTCAGCAAAGCTTGACTCACCCTGCACGATTCAGATATCTTAAACACATAAGGAAGTTTAAAAGTTGGCGGGGAAAATGAGAGAATCTGCAATCAAAAAGTCGCATCTTGCCCTGGTCCGCAATGAAATCCGTCTCCTCATCGTCGATGATGAGGCGCTGACCCGAAAGGGGTTGATCTCTCTCTTTCACCTTCAGAAAGGGATGAAGGTCATCGGTGAGGCCGCGAACGGATTTGAAGCGGCGGAGGCGGCAAAAGATCTCAAACCGGATGTGGTCCTGATGGACTCACAAATGCCGGTCTGCGACGGCTTGAAGGGAATTGCCCTCATCAGGGAAGCCCACCCGGCCGCCAATATCATTATTCTGGCCCTTTCGGATGAAGAGGCGAACATCTTTGCCGCCATGCGGGCAGGAGCCAAGGGGTTCATCTATAAGAACATCGATCCGGAGAAACTCTACAAGTGCGTCTCTTTGGTTCATCGCGGAGAAGTCGTTTTACCCCGGCAGATGGCCTCAAAACTCTTTACATCACCCTACATTACCTCCTCGGCTCCCTCCACGAATCATGGTCCTCTCACTCCAAGAGAGCGGGAAATTCTCAGTTGTCTCGGGGAAGGAGCCAGCAACAAAGAGATCGGAGCAACCTTGGGCATCTCGGAACATACGGTCAAAATCCACCTGCGCCACATCCTCAAAAAACTACATCTGAACAACCGCGTCCAAGCTGCTATTTTCGCTCTAAAAGAACGGACCTTACCGCCGGAGGGACCGGTGCGGACCGATTCACAGGGAGACGGGGCCATTCCAGCAGAGTAATTCTTCCTGATCGGCCCATCCGGAAGCGACGCCGATTGCGGAGCCGACCGTTCGGTTGCATTTCCTTACGATCATCCTAAAATCATTCAATGGAAAACGCCAACGCGCTGAAGAACAATCCGTGGCAAGAACTGCTCCAGATTGCCAATCATCTCTTTCAGGCGCGGCGATTTAATGATGTCCTCTACACGATTGTTCGCGAGATTGCGAACCGGATAGAGGTGCTGCGCTGTTCGATCATTTTCGTGGATGAACGGAAAGAGATCGCCTATGTCGTGGCCACCCACGAAACGGCGGAGATCAAGCGGATCCCGCTTGATCTAAAAAAATATCCGGAGGTCGTTCAGGCGGTCCAGGCCGGAGAATCGATTTTCATTCCGAATGTTTCGCAAGATCTCATGATGATTCCCTTTCAGGAGGTGTTTCGGCAGATCTCCCTCTCATCGGTTGCAGTCCATCCTCTCATCCAAGGGGAGAAAATCCTCGGGAACTTGATTTTAAAAATATCGAGCCCCCGTGCTTTCATCCCGCATGAGCTTGAATTTTCGGCCTGGGTCGCCCAGTTGGCCAGCAGCGCCATTCGAAATGCGCATCACTATGAGACCTTGCTTGAAGAGCGGGACCAACTGGAACGGCTGGCCATGATCGATTTTCTAACCGATACATACAATCACCGCTACTTCAACGCCCGCCTCGAAGAAGAATTCAACCGAGCGATTCGGTACAACCTCTCGCTTTCGTCCATTTTGCTCGACATCGACGATTTCAAATGGGTGAATGATACCTATGGCCATCGGAGAGGAGATACTGTTTTGCGCGAGGTTGCTTCGGTGATTAAGGGAACGATCCGTAAGACCGATTTCCTGGCGCGTTACGGGGGAGAGGAATTCGTGATTCTCCTCCCCCAAACCGATCTGGCCGGCGCTTACCAAGAGGGGGAGCGGATTCGTCAAGCGGTTCGAAGCCACTCTTACGGGGAATCGAATCAGACTAAAAGAATTACGCTGAGTCTCGGTGTGGCGACCTTTCCCGGCCGGAAAATCACGACAACCGATGATCTGATCCGGTCCGCCGACACGGCTCTCTATCAGGCAAAGCGGTTGGGGAAGGATCGAACCGAGGCATTTGTGGCCCCGGAGTAAGCCGGTATCACCTCCCCACCTCCTAGACCTCCATGAAACGAGAGCGGTTGCGAATGAAAAAGAGCAGCCGCTCTCTCCAGACAGAATCTCCAACGGCGTGGAGGGAATCCCCTCCTGCCTCCCGAATCGATTGTTTGATCAAGAAGAGAGGATAAAGCTGAGAGAAAAGCCGGGGACTCAATTCCCATCGAAAAAAGAACCGGGCGACGATTTCTCGTGCTTGTTGACGGAACCAATTCTCTTCGAAGTAGAGGTTCTCAAAAGAATCGATCGGGTTTCCCTCTTCTGCGCCGACCGAAAGGGAAGAGAGGAAACAGAAGAGATCATCAAACGGCCTTCCCTTTTTTTGGGAGAGACTCCAATCGCAGATTGAGACGGCGTGGCCGTCGGCGAAGATATTCTCGGTCCGGAAATCACCATGTTGACCAGTGATCGGAATCGCCGTCTTCTTCCACTCTTTCCAGCGCTCCAAGTGATCGTTCAAAAAGTCCTCCTCTGAAATGTCCACTGAATAGCGGATGCGATACTGCTCGATGGTCCCTTTTACCTCTTCCTCAATCCATGCTTCGGTCACTTCCACTGCACCCTTGTATGTCTCCTTCTGAAATTGCCCCAACCAGGCAAGGACATCCTCAAACATCTTTCCGACGGCCCGCCGGTATGCACGGTCTCCATCGGGCTGAACCAAGGGGGAAATCCGCTTGCCCCTCAGCCCCGATTCAACGAAAAGAAACCGCCCCGGATCTTCACGGCTCAAGAGCGGTTTGGGGAGGGTGGATCGAAAAGAGGAAGGGAAGCGATGATAGAAGTAAAGCAGGTTTTCGTACTCCTTTGTTAAGATCGGGATGGTCGCGCGATTTCGCGAGACCTTCACGACCCATCTTGGGGTAGCACTGTTTTGGTCAAAAAGTAGGAAAACCACCGGTTGTGCGGCCGGGTCTCCTTTTGATCCCCCCGTTTTGGTGAAGTAGAGGGTGCGGGGTGGGGAAAAAGGGATTTCCCAACGGGGACCATTCTCGAGGATGAGCCGCTCGATCTCCTTAAGCATGGTTTTTTTTCTTCCAGGCAATCATGCTGAAGTGAGGTGAGAGGAAGGAGATCACGCCAAGCGATGTTCCCCAGAGCGCCAGATTCTCCTTCAGCTTTCCAAATCGCGCGCTCGTGGAAGAACGCTGGTTGAAGTAGAATTGCAGAGGGGTTGGGTGGTCGAGCGAGATCAACTCAACCGGTCGGTGATATCCCGGAATCGGCATGAAAAATTGACTCTCAACGAATCCTGATTCTTCAAGGAGCTTTCGATAGCCTCCCTGGCTCAGCCGATCGGAACGCTTGAAGGAGAATCGGCGGAAGAGCGCCATCACCCAGGGAAAACTTGAGGGAGACGAACCGCCATACCGTGATTGGCGATGAACCCCTTCGTTTAAAATGCGTCGAATACCGAACCGATTTTCCGTCCCGATGTAGATCGCTCCCCCCGGTTTCAGCAGTTGGTGCAGTTGCTTTAAGAATTGTCCATAAAGAGCCTGGGGTTTTTGGCCCCGGTCGATCTGTCCCATCCATTCCAGAGAACCATTCACAATGATCACATCGAATGTTTCCGGGGCGAAGGGGAGAGGAAGCCGATCGGCGATGACGACCTCCATGTTCGTGAGTCGCTCCTGCTCTCTGCGGATCTCGATGAATTTGGCCTGCTCTTTAAAAAATGCGACCAGAGTGATCGACCCGCAGTGCGGTTGCAGGTCAAAAGCGGTCGTCCTCAGACCGCCCCCGATGTCGAGCACCTTGGAATGAGGGAGGAGCGGGAGGAGGAAACGAAAATCGGCGCTCGCCTCATCGTTGATCTGCTCATAGAGGGTTGGATTCGTTTTGGCAACCCTCTCTTTAAGCGCCGTTCTCCAGCCGACCTTACGGGCGAGCGCATTCATTTGAGCCATCTCTTTTTCCGAAATCTCGCCCCGATCGTCATCCCCTGTGGCGAAGCAAGGAATCCCATCAATCGCTTTCCATTTGGTTCGGCACTCTTTGCAGAAGAAATTGCTTTCTTCCAGAAGGGGATGGAAACATTGAGGGCATACCAGACCAGAATACCTTCGGACTTGTCGAGCCGCTAGCTTTCGTAGCGCACCGTAAGTCATTACGGTTACCTCCCGGTCAACAGACCTTCCATGCTCGGCGAAACCGCCGATCCTGAATAGAATAATAATTTGCAAGGAGTGTACCCGGTCGCTCTACAGAGTTTTCGATTCTCTTTTCAAACAGACTTTAGAAATGGGTGTGAGGGAGGGAAGGTTTGCAATTCTTTTGCATTTTATTGCAATTTGATTATAATGTTCCGATTTTTCTGAAAGAGGGAAAGATGCTTTACTATATTCTGTTCAATCTTGCTTTAGTTATACTTGGTTGCTTTCTCACATGGCTTCACCCCGGTCTTTTTGTGGCTGGCCACCGTGGAATTCAGACCTTTGATGGAAAGATCATATTAGGCCTGGCTCTTATCGGTTTCTTGCATGTGTCTTTTCAAATGATTTGGCGAAAAAAAGGGTACAGTTGGATCAATGGTTTGGTGGGTTTTTTTATTTTTATAGTCAGTGTATTAGTTCTCTATGATTATATCCGAAACCAATATCCAATTGGTCCTGGGATCTACCTTGCCGCCTTGGGAGGGCTCCAGCTCACTGGCGCCTACGTGGTCATGTTGTTCCAAAGGGGGAGGGGTGCCCCTCCCCCTTAAGCATCATTATTCTACTCGTCAGAGCGGGTGATCGTTTTCTTTCTCATTTTTCCTTATACATAATTATCTGACTCTTGTTTGCTTATTTTTCTCCATGTGCGTCTCCAAAAGGGAGCGGAGAGAACCAGGAAGAATGAAATGGCCTGTCGGAAGTCGGTCGGCCCGATCTGTCTGCTCAGACTGCATCCGCCACCGCCACCACCGCCGCTTCCGGAAGGTTGGCTGGCGCTCCCGACATTCAGGGTATACACGGCGGTTGCACTTTTCTGCTTGTCATTTCGGACGGTCAGTTTGACCTGGTAGCTTCCCGGCTTGCTGTACTGGTGATCAATCTTGGCGCCGCTCTTCTGGGTCTGATCTCCGAGGTCCCACTCGTAGGAGGTCAATGATCCGTTTCCGCCGATGCTTCCGCTTCCGTCGAAGGTGTAACTTAAGGCGCCGCTGGAGAGCGACTCCGCATGCCATTGCGCCACCGGCGCGCCGAGATCTCCCGTCACCGAAATCGTGGTCGAAATCGACTGGGAGTTCCCCGCTCCATCGAGGACAGTCAACGACACATTGTAGCTTCCCGCGAGCGTATAACGATGACTCGTCTGAGAGCCGGTGCCGGAGGCTCCGTCGCCGAAGTCCCAGTTGTAAGAGGCAATCGGCCCCTCAGCATCGCTGCTGGTCGTTCCATCAAAATTGATCAGCCAGGGATCTTGCGGATTGGTATCGACGCTAAAGGCCGCCTTCAAAGAAGTGTTCGTATTTCCCGGCGCCGGATTGCCGACTGGGAGGCTTCCCGAACCGGTCGAATTCCCTCCCCCGGCCCCAGGGCTATTGAGGACAATCCGCTCGGCGATCTTTTCGCGGGTATCATATAGATCCAGCGGCTCCGGATTCCAAGTATAGGTATTCGTCACCATCCGTGCGACCTGCTCGTCTGCATACGCCGCGTCGAGGCCTTTCAAGAGGTTGAGATATTCATAATCTTCCATTCCTTCACGGAGTAATTTCAGACGGATCGATTCGATCGGAATATCGGTTGTGCCGCCGATGGTGTCTGGCCGGCCCGGATAGTATAACGTACCGTCCCCGTTGCCGCCGAAGTAAAAGACGGAGGACCAGGGATCTGCCTGTCCATAGGCGTAGACCATATCGTAGTAGAGCTCTCCCTGAATGTTGTATTTAAAGCTCCCCCACTGCTGAATACGGTTAAACATCGCCGGCAGATCCACCATGAAACTCGGCCACCCGGTGTAGTATCCGGCCGGATCAATGCTCGGATCTCCTCCCATGAAGCCGCATCCATGGCTGCCGCAGGCTTGATACCACCAGACCTCAGCGCCATACTTCGATCGCTGATTGCCAACAGTATCTCCTCCGCCCGGGACCTCGCTGCCGGCGTCCAGGCCGAAAGGTTTGTTGTCCATGTACCGGATGGTGGGGACGAACAGATCGATCACCCCGGCCGCGCCGTTGGCGGTGGCATTCTGGATGCTGGTGGTCACCAGAGAGCGAAGGTCCGGATCGGCCTGATGTAGCGCGTTGGCCCAGGCTTTAATCTTCTGCCACTGGGCGCTCGTCTGCGGCTCATCGAGCGTATATTCAAAGAGCCGGTCGAACCATCCCTTCGCCTTTGCATGGGTGGCGATATCTCTCATGAAGGGGATGTCGGTCTCATGGCCCCAGTTCGCCATGCTGTAGCTGGTCGCCTTCGCTCCCGGCAGTTTCCCTCCGGGGAGCGGCTCGGTTCCATCCAACAGAGGACCGAAGGTGGTGTCGAATGCACTCCAATCGCCGTTTCCCATCTGATAAGGAGCCGGCAGGTAATTCGTCGTCACCCGATGCAGCAGATTGGCCTTGGCGTAGAGCTTGACCAAATTCAGATGGGTCGAATTCGCATTGGTGAAAGAGCCCAGTCCATGTCCGGGCGGAATCAGATTGTAATCGATGGAATAAGCGGATTTGAGGGTAGAAGTGGAAGGGAGGGTGAAATTCCAAACGGTGAGTTGAATCGGAACGACGACCGAATTCTGTCCGGTGGCGGTCACCGTGGCCGATCCGGAGTAAACCCCGGCGGCCGCGCTCTGGGGAATGTAGATCTCAACCCAGACCGGCTGGTTTACACCCGCTCCGATTGCCGTCGGAAATGCATTGCGCACTTCGCCGGCATACTCATCTTGCTTCGGAATCAGCGCATCCGGCCATGCTCCCGTGGCCCCTTGCGTGGTGGAGGGGGTGTTGATATTGATATAGGCCTCTTTGTAGATCATGATATTACTCGCCGGAATGGTATTGCCGTGACCGTCGTTGAGATCACTCACCGTCACATCCACCCCGGAGAGGGGGTCCTTGTCTGCGGTGATAACCAACTGGAACGCTTCGAATTCATTTCGTGCCGCCTTGAGGCTTGCAGAGGTCTGATCGGTTTTCGCCGGGGTATTCGGACGGATCTTCACGGTGGCATGATCGGTCCAAACGGTTATGGCGTTTGCCGCGGCCGTTGCGAACAGCATCATAAAAAGATGAAAGATGATTCCAATGGCCGTTGCGGACGAAAAGCGTTTCTTTTTTTCCATGTCTCCTCCTTCGCTGCGTCGATGACAATCGATTTCAAGCCGAAATCTGCGATTGAAAAACAGCTCGATCGGCTTGATCGAGGTGGCAGCCTCTCTCCCAGTTAGACAGAGAGGTCCGTTTTGATGAGGCGTTCCTTCTCAGCGAGAAGGAACGCCTTTCACGGGTGTGATTCGCTTTTTTTGTATGAGATATTCAGGGGGGTAAAAGAGTTTTGTTGATTGAAGCATCGGTTGAATCATGACGGGGTGCACTTCTCCATGGATGAAGACTCGACAAGATGTCGAATGGTCGGCACGAGGGCGCGGACTGTCTCCTCTTTGGCCAAGAAAGTGACGCCGAGGGCTTTCGCCTGTCTGACTTGGTTTGGATTTTCAGGAATGGTCAGCGCCAACAGCCGACTCTCCGGTGCCTGTATTTTGAATTCTTTCCATTTCTTGATCGCCTGCTTCCATGAAGAGGAGGCGTTGATGAGGATGATGTCCGGTTTGAACATCTCCAAAGCCATCATCGCCTCCACCTCGCTGCGCGCCTCCCAAATAATTTCAATTTCGGGCGCAGTCCGTAACAGGCGCCGGAAGACTTGAATGATTCCTTCGTACTCTTCAACGATGAGGACTTTGATTTTTTTCAAATACACCTCATAAGCGAATTCAGGCGAACCGGTATGCTAGCGTATCAGATTCCTGATTGATCGCCATTGGGAAATGGCCTTAATTTTTTTGAAAAAAGATCCCTATGGATGGGGTCGAGAAGGAGGAGAACGCTTTATAAGAAGGGTTTTCATTTATGAATGAGGAGAAAAGGGGGAGGGACAAGAACGCCGGATTAAGCGATTCCGGTTTCATCTTTCTTGATTACGTTCAAGCCCCATGAGGAGTGATTCAGCCAGTTGATAAGGTCGGCCGGAGCAACGGGTCGGTTGATGAAGTATCCTTGTGCCGCATCGCATCCCAAGATGATCAGGCGGTCCAAGATCTCCTGGCTCTCCACCCCCTCGGCGACCACCTTCAGACCGAGGTTGTGGGCGAGATCGATGGTTGATCGAACAATGATCGCGTCATCCTCTTCGACCGCCATCTCTTTCACGAACGACTTATCAATTTTGATCTCATCGACCGGAAGCTTCTTAAGATAACCCAATGAAGAGTAGCCGGTCCCGAAGTCGTCAATGGCAAGGCAAATTCCCATTTTATTCAACTGATTGAGGATCTCCATCGCCCGAACAGGGTCGGCCATAATGACGCTTTCGGTGATCTCCAGATGAAGCCATTGCGCTTCCAGTTCGTATCGCTGAAGCAGGCGGGCGATCTGAACGGAGAGCTCAGGGTCAAGCAAGTTTCGCGCAGAGAGATTCACCGCAACCGATAAGTGCAGCCCCGCTTGGCGCCAGGCGCGGCATTGCATCAACGCCGCGTTGAGAACCCAAAGGGTCAGCGGTTTGATCAACCCTCCCTGCTCGGAGAGAGGAATAAATTGGTCGGGTGGAATAAGGCCGCGGGAGGGGTGCTGCCACCGGACCAGCGCCTCCACGCCGATGATCGACCTGGTTTGAAGATCGATTTTCGGTTGGTAAACCAGAAAGAGTTCATCTCGATCGACGGCATGACGAAGGTCTCCCATCAAAAGGAGATGACTGGAGTTCTGCTTCTCGTGTTTCGGTGAGTAAACCGCATATCCCGCGTTCTCTTGTTTCGCCGCATACATCGCCATATCGGCTCGGCGCATGAGATTGTTGGCATCCTCTCCATGTTCGGGGAAGAGGGCGATTCCGAGACTCGCCCCGATTTCCAGCGATAAACAGTCGACGACAAAGGGACTTAAAAAGTGCTTCAATATTTTTTGCGCGGTGAGAACGGCCCCTTCCAAACCGATCGAGAGGAGGAGGACGGCGAATTCATCTCCTCCCAGCCGAGCGATCGTATCGGATTCGCGAAGAACTTCGCGAAGGCGCGGACCGACCTGCTGCAGCACCAGATCGCCGTAGTGATGGCCGAGAATGTTGTTGATCTCCTTAAAACGATCGAGGTCCATGACGAGGAGGGCGAGCGATTTTCCATCGCGCCGGGCGGAGAGAATCGCTTGCTGCAGGCGGTCTTGAAGAAGGGTTCGGTTGGGAAGATCGGTCAAGGTATCGTAATAGGCGAGGTGTTGAATCGCCCGCTCCGTCCGCCGTTGCTCCTGCCGCAGTTCCGTGTCCCGAAGCTCTCGCGCCACTGCCGGGACCAAGCGTGACAGATTCGATTTTAAGATGAAATCATTCGCTCCCGCTTTCATCGTCGCCACCGCGGTCTCTTCCCCCTGGGAGCCGGTCACGATGATGCAGGGAAGATCGCTTCCACTCTCTTTTAAAACGGACAGAACCGCCGGCGCACTGAATTGAGGCATGTTGTAATCGGTGATGATCAGATCCCAGGGCTGCTTTTTCAGGGCGGCGAGCATGGCCGTTGCGGTATCGACCCGCTCGACAGTCGGATCGTAACCGCCCCGCTGCAGTTCACGAATTAACAGCAGCATGTCCTCTTCCGAATCTTCAATGAATAAAACCCGAAGGGGTCTTCCCATCGGAACGATTTCTCCTCTCTTGTTCAGGACATCAGAAGTCGGCAAGTGGGACGAGGAAGGGAAAAGATCCGGATTGGCCGATACGGCGGTTTAAGTATTGATGCGATGAATTGAAGGAAAGGGGTGGATTTGCCGAGAATGAAAATCGCGTATCCCAACTCCACCCTGACTACGCTTCTCACTCTGCCGAGGTCCGAGTATTGAGTTTTAGTATATCTTCCGCGCGGACTCCTGTCAATAAAACGAGCGCACTCATTGACTCTGATTCGCTCTTGATCGGCAATGGGAAGGCCTCCTTTTATGAAAGGAAGATCTATGATACATTGAGCGTCAGATTTCAACAACGATTTTCGAGAAAGGAGTCTGCATGTCAGTTGGGTTAAAAGAGATCCGCGCCGCCCGGGAAACGATCGCCGCGTCCGCAGATCGAACGCCGCTGGTCATCTCTCGCTCCCTGAGCCTTCGGATCGGTCTTCCGGTCTACCTGAAGCTGGAGAATCTTCAAAAAACCGGGTCATTTAAAATTCGGGGGGCGACCAATCGTCTCTCTCTCCTTTCGGCGGCCGAGCGGCGCCGGGGGGTCATCGCCGCCTCGGCCGGAAATCACGCGCAGGGGGTCGCCCTGGCGGCAAAAAATCTCGGAATCGCTTCGACCATTGTCATGCCGGAAGGAGCCTCCATCGCCAAACAGGAGGCGACCCGCTCTTACGGCGCGAAGATCCTCATCCAGGGGAAGAATTTCGATGAAGCGGTGAAGCACGCGCGGCGGATCGAAAAAGCCGAGGGGAAGATTCTCATTCATGCCTTCGATGATGATGCGATCATCGCGGGTCAGGGGACCCTTGGGTTGGAGATTGTCGAAGAGTGTCCGGAGATCGCCACCCTTTTCGTTCCGATCGGAGGGGGAGGGCTCGCCGGTGGAATCGGCGCGGCGGTCAAAGCGATCCATCCGAAGATGACCATGGTCGGGGTCACCGCCCCGGCCCGGCCGACCCTGGCCGACGGCATTGCGGTGAAGCAGCCGGGGCGTCGAACCCAGCCGCTGCTTGATCGCTATATCGATCAGATCATCTCAGTCAGCGAGGAAGAGATCGCCGAGGCGGTTCTCTTATTGATGGAGCATAAGCGGATCGTCGCGGAGGGGGCGGGGGCGGTCTCCCTCGCCGCTCTCTTAAATCACGGACGGCGTGTTCGTGGTCCGGTCTGTCTGATTATCAGCGGCGGCAACATCGATGTGACCCTTCTGGAGCGGATCATCGAGCGCGGCCTGGTTCGGACCGGCCGCCTGCTGCGGCTTTCCGTCGCGCTACCCGATCGCCCGGGGGCCTTGGCCGGCCTGGCCAACGCCGTCGGACAACTCGGCGCCAATATCGTTCACATCGTTCATGATCGCCTTTCGCTTACCCTTCCCCTCTCGGAAACCCGCGTCGATCTCGCTTTGGAGACGCGCGGGCCCGATCACAATCGGGAGATCACCGCCGGTCTTCAGCGCCTCGGCTATCCTCTGCTCTAACGCAGACGGCCGATTTCTTGCTTGTCTTCTCCGGTAGATTTGGCCCCCAACCCATCGGCCAATGTCGGGAGAAAGACATGAAGAGATATCGCGGAATTTTCTTGCCGGTTGTTTTTCTTTTTTTTCTTTTCGGGTGCGGGAGCGGGAGCTCCGGAGACAATCACGCCAAGCTCGCTGTGTCGTTGACCGACGGACCGGCCTGCGGCTTTGATCAGGTGAACGTCACCCCCTCGAAAATACGCGTCCATCCGAGCGCGAATGCCGGACCGGATGATGCCGACTGGAGCGAGGTCGTTTTATCTCCGCCGCGCAAGATCGATCTGCTCTCCCTCACCAATGGTGTGATCGCGCCGCTCGGGACAATCCCCCTTGCGCCGGGACATTACGCGCAGCTTCGCTTGGTGCTCCTCCCAAACACCGCCGAGGCCCCTCTTAATAATTCCGTGGTGCCGACGGGGGGCGTCAGTGAGACGGCGCTGGAGATTCCGAACGCAATTCAAGACGGGATTAAATTAATTTATGATTTTGACATTGCCGCAAAAAGAGAGGTCGATCTGGTCCTCGATCTGGACCCTTGCCGTTCGGTGGCCCAGAAAGAGAACGGGGGGGCAATTCTCAACCCGTTCGTCTCGGTGATCCCCCAAGAGGTCAGCGGGGGGATTCAAGGGATGATCGGAACAACCCTCTCGACCGGGTCGGTTCTGATCCATCCTCGCATCACCGCCCAACAGGATGGGACGGTGATCGGATCAACCCTCCCGGATCAGAGTGGAAATTTTATCCTCCGTCCGTTGATTCAGAGCGCAACCGCTGGAAATTACGATCTAGTTTTCACCGCTGATAATGCAGCAACGGCGGTGATTCAATCGGTTCCGGTTACAGCCCAAGCAATGACAACCGTCAGCACGGCCGATCATCCGATCGTTCTCCAACCTTCCGCCATTCGAACCATCCGCGGAACGGTGACGCCAACCTCGGCCACCCTTCGCGCCGTGCAGCACTTCGCACCGGGAGGGCCGACCGTGGAGATCCGATTGACCAACGCCGTCGTCGGCAGTGGAAATTATTCACTCTTGCTGCCGGCCGATAGCCCTTCGCTCGGATTATTCGGAACCGGGATGCTTCCGATTGTCCTGACGCTTCGACCCGATGCGGCGGGCCGGTACACCTTGGAAGCCGCTGCGCCAGGGAGAACCGTTGAAACCCGCGCGGAGATGCTTGCGGGGAGCGATCTGACCGAAAATTTTGCTCTCCTTCCTTAACGAGAAAAGCGAAACAATTTGCATAAAATTGACATCCGGTTTCCTGCCGGATCGGATCGAAAAGGATTGACTCATCGTGTCGAAAGAGATACGATTCTCCTAGAAAGGGGGTGAGAACGATGCGTCAGAAAAATTTGTTTTGGGGATCATTGCTTTTGGCCCTTGCGGTTTCAGTGGCGGGGGTTGGATCGAGTTGGGCCTGCTCTTCAATGGGTCCGGATAAGCATGTCGGCATTGTGAAGGCGGTCAACACGCCGGAGGGGGCGCTGGTGTTGGTCGACGCGGAGACGGGAAAACCGGTCCAATTCATTGCACCGGCCAAACTTCTCGAAGGGGTGAAGGTCAACGACAAAGCGATTGTCACATTCAAAATGGACGGAGAACGGCTCGTCGCAAAAGAAATTGATGTGAAAAAATCATAGTTGTATAGATCCTATCGCCGAAAAAATAGGGGCAGGGTTCCTGCCCCTATTTTTCCAAATCAATAATTCCCTCTTGAACGCCTTTCATCGCCGCTTCGGTTCGATCATACACCCTCATCTTATGAAAGATATTTCGAACATGATTTTTGATTGTCTTCTCACTGAGCCGCAGCTCGCCGGCAATTTCTTTATTGGTTTTTCCTCTGGCAACCCGCCGCAAGACATCCACCTCCCGCATGCTTAGATTATAGGGTTGGCGAGGGGCTTGCTTGGTCTGTTCGCGGCCGAGGTGAGAAAACTCTCCCAGCAGCTTCCGGGCAATTAAGGGATGGATCAGCGATTCTCCCTTGTAGATCGACTGAATCGCTTTGATGATCTCGGAAGAATCGGCATCTTTCAGAAGATAGCCGTGGACGCCGGTCCGGGCCAGATCGAATATCGTCGCTTCATCATCGTGCATCGTCAGGACCACGATTCCAATTTCGGGAAGGGTCTTTCGGATCGCTCGGGTCGCCTCCACCCCATTCATTTGAGGCATGGAGATATCCATCAAGATGACATCCGGCTTCAGCGCTTTGGCCTTCTCGATTACTTCCATGCCATTGGTCGCTTCACCGACCACATCCATATCGCTTCGACTCTTGAGAATGGCGGCGAGCCCTTCTCGAACCACCCGATGATCATCGGCGATCAGAATTCGAATCTTGTTCATTCTCCCCCCTTCGAGAGGGGGATCTCGATCCGGACCTGGGTTCCTTGACCCTTCCGGCTGACGATTTCGGATTTTCCTCCCAACAGGCGCGCTCGTTCCATGATCGATTTCAGCCCGAAAGAGTTGGAATCGGCCCGATTCAGGTCGCTCGGTTTGAACTCAAAGCCGATCCCGTCATCGATAATCGCTGCGATCAGTCGCTTCGGATGGATGTCGAGCTTGATCCAGACCTGTTTCGCGCGAGAGTGCCGTTGCACATTCGCGAGGGCCTCCTGAATGATCCGAAAGGTAAAAATCTTCGCTTGTGAGGGGACCGAGCCTTCGTTCCCGGCGCTCTCCAGATGGGTCTCGATCTGGTATTGTCGTTCGTACGTTTTTAAATATTTCTTGAGGGAGGGGAGGAGGCCGGCTCGGTCGAGGTAGATCGGTCGAAGATTGAAGATCACCTCTCTGGCTTCGGAGATCGCCTCTTTCAGGAGCGATTTGGTCTCTCGGATCGATTGAAGGGTGAAGGCGGGGTTCTTTTCCAGTTGATCGGCGCAATAGTCAAGACGATAGTTCAGTCCGACCAAGGTTTGGACCAGACCGTCATGGATGTCGCACGCAATCCGTGTCCGCTCCTCGGCGATGGCCAGTTCGACCTCTTTGACATAGAGACGATAAAGCGATTGGTACTCCAGAAGATGCCGCTCGATCTCCTCTTTGCTCTTAATTCGCTCCTCGATCAACTGCCACATAAACTTGGCCGAGGGCCCGCCGATGATTGAAACGCCGGGCCGACGGGAGGTTTGGAGAATCTCTTCAACCGACTTGTTTCCGGTGACATCGATGACCAGATCGACCTTTTTCGACCGGAGGAGCTTCCGGTAATCGCGCGTGACAGGAATCTTCAGCTTGCGGGCCAGCCGGATTCCGGGGGCATTGTGATCGACATCGGCCACCCCGACGATCCGGACCAGCGGATCATTATAGAAGATTTCGATCAGAGAGGTCCCGCCGCGTCCTCCGCCGAGAATGGCCACATTTGTCACGCTTTTCTCTCAAACTGGGATATGAATTGAAATTGCCTTTGCGTTTTGAGGAATTCATTCTATCCGAATTTATTTCGGCTGACAAGGTAAGGGAGAGGTAGTGACTCATTTTGAATCCAGAAGCGCCGCAATCTCCTCAATCGACCAAACATGATCCGCAACGCCAGCCGCCATTGCAGGCGTCACTCTCAAGGTTTTATGAATCCGAGCGAAGTTATAATAGAGCGATTGAGTGCTCATGGTTCTCTATCTTTTTTAAGAATCCATTCGTCAATCGAGTGAATCTTCTCATGCTCATGCGCATCGTCAGGTTTTGCCGTTCTGCATAGCTTGTTGAAACATGGATTGGATCGGGATTACCCAATATTGTAGCGGTCCGTGTTCCACAGCATTCACCAGGGCTGTACTTCTTTCACCAGCAGAATCCCGGTATAATGCTTTACAAGCATCGAATCATCCACTTCCGAACCAAAGGCATTCTCGACCGCGAGAATGTAAGGCCGATGCCCATCAGAAGTTAGCTGAACCCTATTTGCTAACCAACCAGCATGGGACAAGCTTTGCATCTGCGCATATCGCCATTCAGGTCCAGACACTTCCAAAACCAAATTTGCCTTGTAGTTCTTCGGGCAGATTCTTATCCTTGGCATCGCAGAACGAGAAAATCTCATCCATCTGAACGCGTTTACATGGAAGATTCTTAAAAACGATCCTGATATTCTGCACACGCTTTTCCAATTTGAGGAAGTAATTTTAGAACTGTATTAAAAGCAACATCATTCATGCGAGCCATAGCCCTGAGAGAATTTATTTCGATAAGAGCGGAGATGATTTGAACCCATTTTCGGCACGAAGCACCGAAAGAGCGCTCCGGTCCAGCGGCGAGGGCCGCGCAGCGGCCCGTCCGCTGGACCGGTTTTCGACGCATCTTCTATCAGGCCGGCGCGATATTCTGGTTCATCCGAAAGAGGTTGCCCGGATCGTACGTACGCTTCACCCGGCTGAGCCGATCGTAATTCGGGCCATAGGCGGAGCGCACCCGGTCGCCTTCGTCAGCGCTGAGAAAGTTAACATAGACGCTGCCGCTGGCAAAGGGCGCCGCGGCATTGAAGAAGTCGCGCGCCCAACCGATGCAGCGCTTGTCCTCGGCCGGGTCCTCCCAACGGCCATGAAAGTTCATGACGAACTGGGCATTGCGGTGCGGGTACGCCGCGGAGTCCGGCGCCGGCCGCGTGGCGGCTCCCCCGATGGCGGCGAAAATGATCTCGCACTGAGGCGACGGCAATTTCCCGATGTACGCGATGACGGTATCGAAAAGCCCGTCTTCAAGCGTCGAGAAATTGTGGGACTTCCAATAATTTCGAGCGCCGGCGGTCAGCAGCGGGTCGAACGCCTGCTGCCAAACGACATAAGGCTGGACGCCGACATGTTCGCCCAGAACGGTGCCGAACTTGCGCAACGGTTCGATGAGCGGCTGACCCTGCTTCGGGTCACCCGCATAGATCAGCGCGAGCACGAGGACCTCCTTGCCGTGGACTTCCGGGGGGAGAAACGGCAGCGGCGGCGCCTGACGCAAGACGGTCCAGACCGCGAGTTCTTCCGGCGCATTCGCGACGAACTCGCGGTACTGTGCCAGCACCGACTTCGCCTCCGAGATCGGGTAGACGATGAGCCCGCTCAGCACGTCGGGGCCGACCGGGTGGAGTCGGAACTCGAACCGGGTCACCACGCCGAAGTTACCGCCACCCCCTCGAAGCGCCCAGAAGAGATCGGGGTGCTCGGTCGCGCTGGCGCGCACCACCTCCCCGGCCGCGGTCACAACCTCGGCCGACTCGAGGTTGTCGACCGTCATACCGTACTTGCGACTCAGCCAGCCGAAACCCCCGCCGAGGGTCAGCCCAGCGATGCCGGTGGTGGAGTTAATTCCGACCGGGGTGGCGAGGCCGTGGGCTTGGATGGCGGCGTCGAGATCCCCAAGCGTCGCCCCCCCTTCGATCGTCACGCGGCGTCGGGCAGGGTCGACGCGCGCGGCCTTCATCTTCGAGAGATCGATCACAATTCCGTCATCGCACAGCGCGTTGCCGGCAATGTTGTGCCCCCGCCCCGGACAGCCAGCAAGAGCCCGTTGTCTCTCGCAAAGTTCACCCCGCGGACGACGTCCGACGTGCCGGCGCAGCGGGCGATGACCGCGGGGCGCTTGTCGATCATCGCGTTCCAGATCTTGCGCGCGCTTTCATAGTCACCGTCGTTCGGAAGCAGAATTTCCCCCTTGAAGCCGTTCTTCAATTCCTCGATCTTCTTGTCTCGCAGATTCGCCATGGTTTTTTCCCCTCCAATAGTGTTGTGGCCGATCGCGCACCCAACAGATAATGAGACGGTAGCCGTCTCTTGATAAGGAGCCTCCACCGACCGCTCGAAATAATTGATTCCGGGCGGTCGACGCCGCTCCTTCTTTCGACACTACGCTTCTGTCAACCGAATATATGGAATCTCCCTTTCAATAGCGATTTAGAAGACAGACAAGTCTGTCTATACGATGACCAAAAAAATCATCGCAGCAGACGCTTCACCGCTTCGATCGCGTGATGGAACGGCTCCGGATTGTGGTAAACCTGCGCCATCGCCAATGCTCCGGAAAAAATCAGCATGTAGTCATCGGCCAACTGTTCCGGGTCGCGGTTTTTCCAGGAGGCCCCCTTCGCCTTCTTGAGCTCCTGCATCAACCGTCCGACCAGCCGGCGGACCGCAAGATAGTGCTCTTTACTTTCCCGACGGACAGGATTGGCATGATCAGTGATTTCGGACGAAATGTTTAGATACGCGCAACCGCGATAGTCGCGCTTTCTCGACCAAGGAATGAGAAACTCGACGAGGCCGATTAGTTTCTCGTACGGTCCGGAAAACTTCTCCATGCTTTCCTCCAGCACGCGGAGCTCCTCCCGGTTCATCGATTCCACATAGGCATATGCCAAAGATTCTTTGGAGGGGAAGTGCGCATAAAACGTCGCTTTGGCAACGCCGGATTTCTGGATGATCTCGTTGATCCCGGTCGCGCGATACCCGTTGCGATAGAAAAGGTCCCGGGCCGTGTCGAGAATCCGGAGACGCGCTTCGCTCTCTGTTCGGGAATTCACCATACCTGCAGTCTATACTAGACAGAATTGTCTGTCAAGCTATAAATTTAAAGATCTCCAGATCATCATTTGCATCTCCTCTCATATCTCCGAAGAAACCCCTTCAATCATTCAACGTGCGCATAACGGAGCAATCCGCTGTGATGCGCTACTTACTTACCCTTCCGCGCGACAGATTTCTTAATTGAAAAAGCTTTTTTCTTTTAAGGTTTTTTCTCTCTTCGATTTGATGCCGATTCCCCATAGCCATCTGGAAAAAGTCTGCTATCTTTCTGAGGCTTATTCCAGCTCAAATCAGATCTGATCTGAGCTGATACGTCCTTCCGATCGCGCGAAGAGGCCCTTCATTGTAACGCCTCCTTCATCAAACCCTGTCTGTATATTAGGAGAAGAATGGAAAGAGGAAAAAGAATGTGGTTTTCCTCCCCTCGGCAGGCTGGATGCTCTTTTGTTCTTTTGTCATGCTGCTCTGGTCGATTCAGACCACAGAGGCGATGGTCGTCTGGACCGACCATGCCACTGTTAAAATTCGAAGGGAAATCTCATTAACCGCACAGAAAACGAATCAGACCTCCGCCGTTTTGAAGGCGGGCAAGAATGTATTCGAGGCGTTTCAACTCATCGTCTCGGCCGATCAGGAAAATCTTTCTGGAGTCACCGTCAGCGATCTGGTCGGTCCGAACCGGACAATTCCAAACAGCTCGATCATGATCTACAAAGAGGCATTCATCAATATCACCACCAAGGGAGAAAATGCCTTGACAACTCATGAATTCTGTTCATAAAATAAAAGATTTTGACGCTCAAAAAATGTCCGAAAAGACAGGGTCGCTCCGGATCGGATCCCCTTGGACTGCGGAGCCGCTCGGTGGAAACGGACCGTCTTTATCTTACCGTATCGGGATATCTTCTTGTCGGGCTGCTTCTCGCTTTAGGACAAGGATCATCGCCGAAGAAGGCGGGGATTGAAGTTTCGGAATTTTTAGGCTATATGAAGGAGTTGATTTCCATCTGCTTGTCGCTCTTTAATGAATCATCGACTTTATTTTCGCGGCGCGAAATGACGGTTCACAGAGCGGTTTTGATTTTCATTTCAATATAAGGAGAACAGATCACCATGGAGAACACATCGGTTGTCATACTCTTCTCGCTCATCTGCGCCGGCATCGGCATCGCTTATGCTGCTTATCTCTCATTTTGGGTGATGAAGCTGGAAGCGGGAACCGCTGAGATGAAAAAAATTCAGGCGGCGATCCATGAAGGAGCCCAGGCGTACATGATCCGGCAATTTAAAACGATCTCCATTGTCGCGGTCGCGATCTTTGTTCTCCTTTGGGTCTCGGGCTTTTGGTCGGAGCATTTCGGGCTTTTGACCGCCGTCGGCTTCCTGGTCGGCGGGGTCGCTTCCGGGATCTCCGGGTATGTCGGAATGATGGTCGCGGTTCGGGCCAATGCCAGGACGGCCCAATCCGCGCATCAAGGAATGAACGCGGCGCTGCAGGTCGCCTTCCGCGGCGGGGCGGTGACCGGTCTCCTCCTGATCAGTTTGGGACTTCTCGCCGTGACCGGATTCTACGCGGTTGCCTCGGCCATCGCCGGAGAAGAGAAGACGATTCCAGCCCTTCTCTCACTGGGGCTCGGAGGGAGCTTGATTTCGCTCTTTGCCCGGGTCGGCGGGGGCATCTACACGAAAGCGGCCGATGTCGGGGCCGATCTGGTCGGGAAGGTCGAGGCGGGGATTCCGGAGGACGACCCGCGCAATCCGGCGGTGATCGCCGATAATGTCGGCGACAATGTCGGCGACTGTGCCGGCATGGCGGCCGATCTTTTTGAAACGTACGCCGTCACGACCGTGGCAACGATGGCGCTGGCGCATCTTCTTTTCCCCAGCGCCAAGAATGCCATCCTCTTTCCGGTCCTTCTCGGCGGGGTGGCGATCTTGATGACGATCGTCGGAAGCTGGTTTGTCAAGCTGGGGCCAAGCGGCGGAATCATGCCGGCCCTCTACAAAGGATTCGCCGCGACCGGAATCCTCTCCGCAATCGCCTTCTACCCGGTGACCGAATGGCTGATGCATGGGGTGGGGAATACGCCGGTCATTAATTACTATCTCACCGCGCTGATCGGATTGGGAGTGACCCTGGCCTTGGTGGTGATCACCGACTATTATACCGCCAAGAAGTTCAGCCCGGTCCAGGAGATTGCAAAGGCCTCTGTCACCGGACACGGCACCAACATCATCGCGGGCCTCGCCGTGTCGCTTCAATCAACCGCCCTCCCGGTTCTGGTGATCGGCGCGGCCATCCTCGGCAGCTACTCTCTGGCAGGACTCTTCGGGGTCGCCATTGCCGCGGAGGCGATGTTGACGATGGCGGGAATTGTCGTGGCGATCGACTCCTTCGGTCCGATCACCGACAACGCGGGGGGAATCGCGGAAATGGCCAACATGGGAAAGGCGGTTCGAGATGTCACCGATCCGCTCGATGCGGTCGGCAACACGACCAAGGCGGTGACGAAGGGATACGCGATCGGCTCCGCCGGGTTGGCCGCAATCGTCCTCTTCTCCGAATATACCCGCTCCGTTTCGAAGGCCGGCGCGTCGGGTGCTCCGGCGATGACCTTTGACCTCTCCGATCCGCTGGTGCTGGTCGGACTTTTTATCGGCGGAATGCTCCCTTTTCTTTTCGGCGCCTATTTGATGAAAGCGGTCGGGCAAGCGGCGGGAGCGGTCGTCGAAGAGGTACGACGTCAGTTCAAGGAGATCAATGGGATTATGGAGGGGACCGGCAAGCCGGAGTACGGCCGCTGCGTGGATATTGTCACGATCGCCGCGCTTCAGAAGATGATGGTGCCGTCGTTAATCCCGGTGTTAGCGCCGCTGATCGTCGGGGTGATCCTCGGCCCGAAAGCGCTCGGCGGCGTGTTGGTCGGGAGCATTGTGACCGGTCTCTTCGTCGCCATCTCGATGACCTCCGGCGGGGCGGCGTGGGACAATGCGAAGAAGTATATCGAAGAGGGGCATCACGGCGGGAAGAAGAGCCCGGCGCACCAAGCGGCGGTCACCGGGGATACGGTCGGCGATCCTTACAAAGATACGGCGGGACCAGGCATCAACCCGATGATCAAAGTGATCAATCTGGTCGCCGTTCTGATCGGGGTTTTGCTCTTCGCCTAAATACAGGGGGTGGGTGCCGGGGGCCAGGGGCCGGTAAAAGCAGAGGCGAAATAAAAAGGGATGGATATTCTCCATCCCTTTTTATTTTAATTTTCTGATTCTATTTTTTGTTTTTTATTTCGCCGGCCCCTGACCCCTGGCCCCCGACCCCTTGTTTCTCCTGTCCCTGCTCTCCGAGGAGCGCTTTTAGCTCCGACATAAATTGATTCACATCTTTAAATTCCCGGTAGACGGAGGCAAACCGGACGTAGGCGACCTGATCGATGCCGTGGAGCTGCCGCATCACCTCCTCGCCGATGACCCGGCTTTCAATTTCGGTCTCTCCCATCTCTTGGATCTTTTTTTCGATTCGGGTGACGACCGATTCGAGGAGATCGACACTGACCGGCCGCTTCTCGCAGGCTTTCTTTAATCCGGAAAAAATTTTCTGGCGATCGAACGGCTCGCGCCGACCGTCCTTTTTGATCACCATCGGAAAGATCTCCTCGACCCGCTCATAGGTGGTGAAGCGTCGTTGGCAGTGGAGGCATTCCCGACGGCGGCGGATCACCTCCCCCTCTTTGCTGAGGCGGGAGTCGACGACCTTATCTTCCAGATGGCTGCAAAATGGGCATTGCATCTTTATAGATCGGGGGTCAGGGGTCGGGGGCCGGGGGCCGGAAATTCAAAAGAAAAAACGATATCGATCGTTCCGTCTTTGCTCTTTTGTTTCCCCGATCCCTGACCCCTGGCCCCCGACCCCCGCCTTTAATGTGGAAATCGCTTGCAGAGGGTTTGAACTTTCCGCCGAACCTCTTCGAGCACCTTCTCGTCCTTTCGATGCCGGAGCACCGTATCGATCAAGGAGGCGATCTCGTCCATCTCTTTCTCCTTCATCCGGCGTGTCGTCACATTTGGCGTTCCGAGGCGAATCCCGCTCGCTTGGGCCGGCGGACGCTCATCGAAAGGAATTGCATTCTTGTTCACCGTGATCCCGGCGGCATCGAGCGCCTCTTCGGCCTCTTTCCCGGTGATTCCCTGCTTGGTTAAATCGACCAGCATGAGGTGATTGTCGGTTCCCCCCGAAACGATCTGATATCCCCTGGAGAGAAGCCCCTTTGCCAGGGCCGCCGCGTTGGCGACGATTTGCCGCTGATAGTCGGAAAACTCCGGACTCAGCGCTTCTTTGAAGGAGACCGCCTTCGCCGCGATGACATGCATCAGCGGACCGCCCTGAATGCCAGGGAAGATCGTCTTGTCGATGATCTTGGCATATTTTGAAGGAGAGAGGATCATCCCACCCCGCGGGCCGCGCAATGTTTTGTGGGTGGTGGTCGTCACGAAATCGGCGTAGGGGATCGGCGTGGGGTGAACCTTCGCCGCCACCAAGCCGGCGATATGCGCCATGTCGACCATCAGATAGGCGCCGACGCGATCGGCAATCTCTCTGAATTTCGGAAAGTCCAAGATGCGGGAGTAGGCCGAGGCGCCGACGATGATCATCTTCGGTCGCTCCCGCTCGGCGGTCGCAGTCACTTCGTCATAGTCGATCCGGCCGGTCTCTTTTTTGACCCCGTAGGAAACAACCCGATAGAGCATGCCGGAGAAATTAACCGGACTTCCATGCGTCAAGTGTCCCCCATGGGCCAAGTTCATCCCGAGAATGGTGTCGCCCGGTTTGAGGACGGCAAAGTAAACCGCCATGTTGGCCTGCGAGCCGGAGTGGGGCTGGACATTGATATGCTCGGCGCCGAAGAGTTGCTTGGCCCGCTCGATGGCAAGCGACTCGACCACGTCCACATATTGGCAGCCGCCATAGTAGCGCCGTCCGGGATATCCCTCGGCGTACTTGTTCGTCATGAGCGATCCCTGCGCTTCCAGGACCGCACGGCTGACATAATTCTCGGAGGCGATGAGGATGATCTTCTCCTCCTCCCGCCGCTCCTCCTGAAGGATCGCCTGTTCCACCTCCGGATCGACCGCTTTTAAACTGAAATCTTTTTCATTGCTCATTTCAAAATCCTCTAATCTCGTTGAACCGATTCTTGACGATACCCTTTCCGCTCGACGTCGTTTTTCGAAGCGGTGAACGAGTTCCTCGGATGATCTCGGTGGACGTCAGCACCCCGGAGACGAGAGCCGATTCGAGTGGGCTCCCTCAATGGCTCGGATTTTATCGAGCCGCCGCTGATGCCGCCCCGCCTCAAATTCGGTCTCCAGCCAGATCCGGACAATTTGGATCGCGGCCTCTTCATCAAGGACCCGCTCTCCCAAAACGAGGATATTGGCGTCGTTGTGGCGCCGGCTCGCTTCGGCCGTGAGAGCGTTATGACAAAGGGCGGCGCGGACCCCCGGAAACTTATTGGCGGCGATCGACATGCCGATGCCGGTTCCGCAGATGAGGATGCCGCGATCCGTTTTCCCCATCGAAACCGATTCGGCCACTTCACATGCAAAATCGGGATAATCGACCGAATCACGGCCGTCGGTTCCCAAATCGAGCGCCTCCACCTTTTTCTCGGCCAGATAGCGGAGAATACGATTTTTCAGCCCGAAACCGGCATGATCTGAGGCAATCGCGATCTTCATGGAATCTTGGGATGGTAGCGAATCCCGCAGCCTTCTGTCAAGGAGAATCGGGGCGGATAGAAAGGGAGGAAGAAGATCGGGCGAATGAAGGGAAGACCGGATGGATCGGCGCTAAAGCATCTCCCGAAGCGCCTGCTCCGACTCTTTCTTGACGAGCGCGACCACTTTATCTCCAGGAGCCAATTCCGTATCCCCCTTTGGAATCACCACTTCATCGCCCCGGATGATTGAAATGAAGATCGCCCCCTCCGGAAGGCTGATCTCCCGAATTTTCTTTCCCATGATCCAGGAGGAGCTGGAGAGATCGACCTCGATAATTTCAACATTGCCCGCGCGGAGGGTGACCAACGGGATCACCATATCCTCCGCCTTCACCTGCTCTTCGATTAAGGAGTCGATCAGGCGGGTCGAACTGACGGTGGCATCGATCCCCAATGTGGAGAAGAGCGATTCATTCCGCGGATCGTTGACTCGTGCGATCGTGCGGGGGCATTTGAAAACCGCCTTGGCGACCTGGCAGACGACCAGGTTGTCTTCATCCGTCCCGGTGACCGCCACCAGGACGTCGGCTCGGTTGGCCCCCGCTTCGCGAAGAACGCTGACGCGGGAGCCATTGCCTTCCATCAACGATTCTCCGAACTCACGGGCCAAACCGGGCGTTTTCGTTTTATCTTTTTCGATTAAAAGCACTTCATGCTTCTCGGCCAAAAGAAGCTTCGTCAAGTTGTAGCCGACTTTTCCACCGCCGACGATAATAATGTACACGTCAGATTCCTTTCTCCAACATCTTCAGCATTTCCTGCAATGCGAAATTGGTGGGGCAGACGGTCTCGAGACCGAGATCGCGATAGACTGAAGAGAGGGTCGGGTCGAAGACCCGGATGAGAACCTTTGGAATTTTGTACTTTTTTTGCATCGCCTGGGCCACCATCAGATTCACGTTGTCGCTGCCGGTCACGGCGATAAAGACATCGGTCGGTTCGGCGAAGACCAGGTCGGCCGTCTCTTCATTGAAGATATCCCCGCTGACCCGCTGGATATTTTCGTGCTCCTCCAAATTTTTAAATTTGGTCTCCTCCGCGTCGACAATCACGATGTGATGTCCCTTTTGAACCAGGGCATTGGCTAGACGCGATCCGAGCCTTCCGGAGCCGAGAATGACAATATGCATTGTTTCCTCAATCGTCGTTGTTTACAGTATAATCGTTTGGACAAAGAAGTTCAAAGGGGAATTTCCCCCTCGGCTTGACCTGCGCCGAGATCAAGTTTTTCTGATCGAATCTCCGGCGCAGCCCTGCTATGTTACCTTCGGTAATTTATCAATAAGCACCTCGCAGGGAGAGTGCCGGAGCACAATATCGGAGGTTCTCCCGAGCAGTTCACCCCGCAGCCCGACTTCGGACCGGATCCCCAAGATAATCATATCGGCGTCCCGCTCCCGCGCGATCCGGGCGATCTCTTCTCCTGCCAAACGGGCCCGCTGGAGAATCTTCTGAGAGGGAAGACCATGGACCTTGACGATGGAGCTAGCCCGCTCCAATGCCTCATTCCCTTCGTGTTCGGCCTCTGGAAGAGGGATTCCGAGCGGCATCGTGCGTGGGACCTCCACCACGTAAATCAAAAAGATCTCCGCCCCTTGCTCGGCGCCGAGACGGCAGGCCAATTCAACCCCCCGTTCCGAGTAGGGCAGACCGACGGTCGGCACCAAGATCCTTTTAACGGCAAAGACCGATCGGCGCGCTTTTGCAGCGGCCGCCGGAATATAGACCGGAGGGTGAAGCATCCACCAGAGGATTGAAACGAGCGAGACGACAAAGAACAGGGATATCACCGCCCCCAGCGGATTGATCTGATCGATCAGATCGATCATTTTTCCGCAACCTCCCCCCCTCTCTCTCCTCTCGTCAATGCCTTATAGAAAAGATAAAAGCGATACATTCCCATCGATAAAAAGGCAATACCGATCAGATATGCCGGCCAGGAAGCATTGCGGAAGAGGGCCCGATAGAGAATGCCCCCGCCGACAAAAATATAGAGGAGGATATTGATCGCGAGAACCTTTTCCCGGAGGGGGAGGGATTGAAGTGTACGAATGATTCGCTCTTTATTTTGAAGCATGTTTGGCCTCGCTCTTATCCCGCTCTGCCAGCGCCAGCTTGTACTGTTCTAAAAGATCGAATTCTTCCGCAGAGGTAAGAATCGCAACCTGCTCCTTCTCCCAATCCCTTTTGATGTTGGAGAAGAGGGGAAGCTTGTTGTGCCATCGATACAGCAGATAAACCCCCAACCAGAGCAGAACCCAGCCGGGACCGGCAATCCGGCCGAGCGCATGGGTCCAGATGACCACGGCGAGCATCGCCAAAGTCGCCGCAGCCCCGAGAATTCCCAGCACCGGGATATAAACCCCCTTTATTTTGATATTCAACGGCATCCGATAAGGTCGAGGGGTGTAAGGATCTTTAATCCGCAGCGCGATCAGAGCGATGAAACTAAGCAGATAAGCAAGGGTGGCGCCGAAGGCGTACATATTGACCATCGTATCCATCGCCTTCGGGCCGGATAAAAAACTGAAGATCGCCTCGACGGCGGCCACACCGGAGAAGAAGACCACGCTTCTAACCGGCGTGCGATATTTCGGATGAACCGCGTTGAACCAGGAGCTGAGCAGATGCGATTCACTCATGCTGTAGGTCAGTCGGGAAGCTCCCATGACGCCGGTGTTGGCGGAAATTAAAACAATCGTCGCCCCCAAAATGGCTGCGGCATGACCGGCCAAAAAGCCGACGTATGGAATGGCGCTTGCCAGGGCGGCCACCGGATCGGACTCTCGTTCGGCCAAGGCCTGCCATGGAAGAATTCCCAAGCTTAAGATCGGAAAGGCCATCGCGAAGAGAAGAACGACGAAAATCAAAGAGACCGATGTCCTGGGAATAATCGTTGCCGGACGGCGGGTCTCCTGGGCCGCCTGGGAGATTGACTCTAAACCGACATAAGAGATAATGGCGACTGAGACGGCATAGAAAAATTGTTCGGCCGATGGAAAATCGTTCCGAAACTGAAGTACGACCTTTTCCGGTCTCCAAGCGAAGAGAAAGCCGAGGACGATAATGGCTCCCTCCAGAATCATATCCATGGCGCCGATCAGCGAATTGAACAGAGAGGATTCCCGAATTCCCCGAATATTAAGGATCATCAAAAATACGATTAGAAGCAGCGATTCGGCGGCCCAAATCAGGTTGATCCCCTGAAAAGGTCCAATGTCCACAGAGAATGCTTGAATTGACGGAAAGAAGAAGTTGATATAGCCTGCGGAAGCTGCGGCAAAAAGAGCGATATCGATTGTGTAATCGAGGAGAAGGGCGGCGCCGGCGATAAAGCCCCAGATATCTCCGAGCCCACGAAGGCAATAATACTGCCCTCCACCGGCAACGGGATAAGCGGAGGCGAGTTCGGTGTAAGCGAAGCCGATCAGGATGTAGACAAAACCGGCGGAGGCAAAGGCAAGCGGGGTTGCTCCATGGGCGGCGCCCATTACCAGCCCTAACGCAACATAGACATCGGCGCCGACGTCGGCATATCCCCAGGTAAACGAGCCCCAAATAGAAACATCTCTTCGAAGCTCAACGGGAGCGCTGGGAAGGGTAGTGGAAGGTGCGGGAACTTCAGATGCCATCTTTACATATTCTCAGGCTTCTACGTCGACCTCATCCGCGACAGGGCAGCCAAGGGTGGATTCTGTTTCTCCCTCCTAATAAGGCACGATAGTATAGGCCAGCATCTGGAGGAAGTCAATAATATCTCCACAAGAAATCATTTGCGCATCAAAGCAGACAAGAATAAGTATACCTGAATTGATGCGGAACGGAGAAACCAGAGCGCTTCTCCTCCCGATGGAGGACCCTCGAATCCTCCCAAAGAGGGAATTGTGGCGGTCGAATGATTGACGTTATCATGGACTAGACCTAGAAAGGTCGAGTTGACAACTCTTGCTTGGAGGACGCATGATGAAGGTATATAATGTTGGCGGTTTGGATCGTGGAATACGCTATTCGATTGGGGTTCTCTTCCCGATCTTTGCCCTCTTTTCGACGCGGAGCCGTTTCGCGAAAGCGGCGATGTGGCTGATCGGACTCGATGGATTCCTCACCGCTTTCTTCCGATTCAGCCCTGTGAATTATCTGCTTGGAATTTCCACCTATCCCCGGTGGAAAAAACTCCTTCCGTTTGCAAGATAGTCTTCGATCCTGATCGAACGAAGCAGGCGGAGTCGACGCCGCAAGGAGGTTGATGGTTTTTGTGACCGGCGGAACCGGTTTTGTCGGACGAAGCATCGTCCGCCGCCTCCTTTCACAAGGGGAGCGTGTGAGACTGCTCGATCGGGGCAAACAACACCGCTTCGTCCAGGATGAAAAAATCGAATGGATCCGGGGGGAGATCGGCTCGCGCGAAAGCTTGCTTCATGGCGTAAAAGGGGCCGACGCGGTGATTCATCTCGTCGGCATTCTTGTCGAGCCGGACGGCCAGACGTTTGAGAAGCTGCATATCGAGGGAACGCAAAACGTGGTGGAGGCGATGCGACAGTCGGGAGTGCGTCGCCTCCTCCACATGAGCGCGCTTGGGACCCGCCCGAACGCGGCGAGCCGCTATCATCAAACCAAGTGGCAGGCGGAAGCGCTTGTCCAATCCTCCTCACTCGATGCAACGATTTTTAGACCCTCGCTGATCTTCGGCCGGGAAGACCGCTCCGTCAATCTCCTCGCGAAATGGGCCTCTTACTCCCCGGTGGTTCCGGTATTGGGTCCTGGAGAGAATCGGCTTCAGCCGGTCTGGGTGGAAGATGTTTCCGATTGTTTTGTCCGTGCGCTCAAAAATCCGACAAGCCATGGAAAGCGCTATGCGCTCTGCGGCCCGCAGACCTACACATTCAACGAGCTAGTTGATCTGATCCTTCAAATCAAGAAGATCTCGCGGCCGAAAATTCATCTGCCGATTTGGGCGATGAGAGGCCCTGCCGGCCTGACCGAGCGGATCTTCCTCCGCCCACCGCTCACCCGTGATCAATTGATCCTGCTTCAGGAAGACAATATTTGCACGGAAGAAAATGAGGCGGGCAAGGAGTTTGGTGTTGCATTTAAAGGACCGGAAGAGATTCTCCCAACCTACTTGAATTGATCACTTCTGCCCCAAGGTTATTTCAATATCGATCCGTTACCCAACGGCGCCCTGCTGCCGGCGCAGCCACCACCTCTTCAAGAGCGAGGAGCTGAGCCAAAAAAGGAGGACCAGCAAAAAGCCCCAGAGGAGGTGGGCGCTTTTCGATTTATAATGAAGGGTCCCCTGCAAGATGGCATCGGAGAAGTAAGAGATGAGAACGCTTCCCGGAAGCATCCCCAGCGCCGTCGCCAGAAGATAGTTGGGGAGGCGAATTCGGCTGGCTCCCGCGACGAAGTTGACGACGGTAAATGGAAAGATGCCGATGACTCGGAGAATCAAAATGGCCCAGAAGCCTTTCTGCTTGATCCATTCGGTGAGGGCCGGAGTTTTCTGAGCAAGGTTTTGAAAAAGCGGCCTTCCGAGATAGAGACTGAGAAAATAGGAAATCGTGGCGCCGGCGAGGGCCGCCGACCAGTTCAACAGCGCCCCCCAATAGGCCCCGAATAAAATTCCGCCCAAAATAAGAAAAAAGATGATCGGAAATGAGGTAACGCTCGCAATCACTGTTCCAGCGACGAAAATCGGAATGGTCCAGGGCGATGATCGCGCTTCATCAAGATAGGTCATCCAAGTGTGAAGGTCGATCCCTTTTTGCTCTAAGAGAGAATAGAGAAGAAAACCGACCAGCGGGAAGAGAAAGAAGAAAAATCCTTTCAGAAACGTATTCCTTTTTGATTCCTCTGGAGGAGTCTCTTTAATTTGCTCCTCCGGTTCCCCCGCTTTTTTGTCGATTACTTTTTCTGTTCCATCCGGATCCACCGATTCAGTCGGCCAGGAGAATAATTTCTCAAAAATATTTTCCGGACTGAGCGGGGACTCGGGATCGAAGCAGATTCCTTCCGGAAGAACCTGATCGATCCAGGTCTCAGGATAGGCCTCATTGATTTTATGGAGCCGCCCCGCTTGTCCTTTAGACCAAGCGGCATCAATCGCAGCGACCCAGCCTCCTCTTTCCCGGACCAGCGATTCAACGGCCTCGGCAGGCTGCTCCAGATGCTCCCCCAAGAGCGTGTAACAGAGCCGGGCGATCTCCCACCGCCGCGCCTCTCCTTCCGCTTCAATATTGATATTGCACTCTGTATCGAGCCCGAGGCTTCGGTTGCTGGTATTGGCCGATCCGATGGAGAGAATCCGGTCGTCAATCATCAGCACCTTGCTATGGACATAAATCGGCGTCGGCGGCAGCGAGGCTTTCCCGGTCTTAATCGGTGTGTAAATGCCAAGCCGGCAATGATTCGCCTTCGCCGCCGCTTCCAAGCGCTGGATCATGCGCCGCTGCTCGAATCCGATCGCCAGCTCCTCTTTCCAGTTCTGAGCCGCTTGGGGAAGAATCATGATTAGCTCAATGCCGGGCCGACGGGTGTCTGAAATCCGCTTGTGAAGCGCTTCGAAGACGCGGCGGGAAGTAAAATACTGATTTTCAATCAAGATCAGTCGTTCGGCCGAAGCAATCGCATCATCGTAGAGACGCGCGATCTCGTGGATCGGTGCGGTTTGCCCACACGCGCCGACCGGGACGGTTCGCGAGATCGAGACCGGCCCGCCGGAGAGGCGAAGCGTGTGCGGAAGATCCCATCGACGAGGAGAAGCCGACTTCAGCGGAGAGAGTCGCTCGCCGGTCGCCGCGGCCCATCGGTCGAGAAAGATCTCTTCCAGCACGGAGACCGCCTCTCCTTGAATCGCGATCTGGACATCATGGAAGAGACTATAAGCGGTGCCGTCCTCATTTTTCCGAAGGGGATTTTGTCGACGGTGCTGCGGCGTATCCCATCGATCGCCGCAGATATCGAGTCCGCCGCAGAATCCGACGGCGTTGTCGACGAGAACGATTTTTTGATGATGGCTTCCTCCGGCCGGATGAAGAGAATCAAAGACGAAGCGGATCTGATCGCTGGTGGACCATTGAAAGCGATAGTACTGCCACCACTCTCTTTCGGGAGCGAAGATGATCGAGTGATCCCAGGCCAGAATATAAATCTGCAGGCCGGGACGCTCCTCGGCGACCTTTTCCAGAAGCGGCAGGAATTGCACCGGGTAGCGCGCCCGCTCGGCTTCCTCGCCGCGCAGAAGGGAGACGCGGCTGTCGAACTGCCATCCTAAGAAGACAAGCCGCTCGCGTGCTTGCGTAATGCAATGGTAGAGGGCGCGATAATAAGGAGCGGCATCAATCAGAACATCAATTTGATCGGTCTGAGCGATACGATAGCAGTTCCTCTCCGGTCTGATGATTTTCTCGCTGTTCATCTCGATTGTTCCACAGAAATTGCGCGATCAGCGGAAAGTGATCAGAAGCAACCGAAGCGGTCTGCGTTCGGAGGACATGGGCCTTCACCGGGAGGAGATGATCGGATGCGTAAATATAATCGAGACGGAGCGGAATACCGACTTTCCGATAGGTCGATCTCCGTCCCACGCCGGCCTCTTCGAAAACATCGGTATAAGAGGATCGGAATCGGCGCGCAATCGATGAAAAAGGAAGGCTGTTAAAATCTCCCATGATCAAGATCGGTTCATCTGCATAAAGCATCTTCAATTGATTTAGAATCGTCAGCGATTGACGCTTTCTCTCCGCCATTCCGAGGCCCAGGTGCACCGACGCCACCAACAAGAGCGAGGAGCCATGATGGACTTCGGTCAGCAGACACCCCCTCGGCTCATGCCTCGGAACGCTCAAATTTAGATTACCGACAATTGTGACCGGCCATCGGGAGAGAAACACATTTCCATAAGCCCCTTCTCCCAGATACCAGTTATGCCCGGCGACATGATGCATTTCAAGCAGATCGGCCAACTCCCGACCCTGATCGAGTCGCTCGCTCCGCGTCATTCCCCGATCGACCTCTTGAAGGGCGACCAGGTCGGGTTTCCCCTCCTGGATGACGCTGCAGATTCGCTTTAGGTTGACCCGGCCGTCCCGTCCCTTTCCGTGATGAATATTGTATGTCATCACCGTCAAAAAAGGATCAATTTTAGAAGGGAGGACCGTCTCTTCTGAACGGTTTTCCTCTGTTGCTGATCTTACATCCATCTTAGCAGAGTCCGTTTGGTTGGGTCAAAAGAGGTCTTCATATGAAGGGAGAAGGGAACCGATGCAGAAACACATATAAGGTTCATTTATGGAGTTCATTCTTAAATTCGAGGTGATTCTAGCACAGTGTCAAAGCGGAGACAAGCAAAGCGTGAAGCAATCCCGAGGGGACCGACTTGCCTGTGAGGAGGCGGCCATGTTATGATCTTGCTCCACTCAGGATTGAACGTATGTCGAAGCGCGCACAACAATTTTTAATCGGATCGGGTCTCATCCTCTTTGCGGTGGCGCTCGGACGGATTTATCTCCTCCTTCGCTCTCAATCCGACGATCCTTTTTTTGCTCCTCACCTGCTGGTCACGCTCCTCTCCCTTTGGATCTCGACCTCCATTCTTCGGGTCGGGCTCCGCAAAACCGAGATGACGCCGCGGGCGGCGCTGGCGCTCATCCGCTCCGGATCGATTCTGCTGATGATTTGGAGTTATCGACTCTACCTGGTCCTTAAAACGGTTCGGTCCCCGATCGACCTGAAAGCGCATTTCTATCTCGCCTCGCTCTATATTGTGATGGGGACGATGGTGATGCTCTTTGGATTAAAAACAAGTCGCGCCCTGCGAAAAAAAGCGGCCCAGGCGGTCCCTTCCAGCGCCGTTTCGTTGACCGGCGCGCTTTCAAAAGATTCCGCAAAAAAATAACCTTTTTTCCACTTTCTGATGTGTTAAAATCATCTCAAAGAGTCCATTCGTGACAAGAGGTCGGCATGGCGGTGAAATTCAGGGATTATTATGAGATCTTGGGTGTCCCCCGAACCGCAACCCAGGACGAAATCAAAAAAGCCTATCGCAAGCTCGCGCGCAAATATCACCCCGATCTCCACACGGGGGCAGGGAAGCAAGAGGCTGAGCGGAAATTCAAAGAGCTCAACGAGGCGAACGAGGTCCTGAGCGACCCGAAGAAGCGAGCGAAGTATGATCAGCTCGGGCCCCAGTGGCGGGAAGGAATGGATTTTACCCCGCCCCCCGGCGGGCGCGGTGAGGGGGCGAGGGGCGAGAGCTTTCGATATGAAGGGGGGTTCGAAGGGTTCGGCGGCTTTTCTGATTTTTTTGAATCGCTCTTCGGTGATAGGACGGGGGGAGGCCGGAGGGGAAGGGGCTTCGGCCGCGCCGGTGCCGCGCGCTCGTTGCGGGGAAGCGACATCGAAGCGGAGATGGAGCTCACTCTGGAAGAGGCGGTCCACGGGGCGAAGCGGCGGGTCCGGCTTGCGGGACAAGCCCTCTGTCCCGTTTGCCACGGTACCGGTCTGGTCGGACAGCAGACCTGCCCTCGCTGCGGCGGAACCGGCCGGGTGATCGAGGAGCGGGAGATGACGGTCAACATCCCGGCGGGCGCGCGCGACGGAGATCGGGTTCGACTCGCCGGACAGGGAGAGCCGGGAGAGAATGGCGGTCCTCCGGGAGACCTCTTCATCCGCATTCACCTTTTGCCCCATCCCCGTTTTAAAATCATCAATCAGAACGATCTTGAGACCGAAATTGAAGTGATGCCGTGGGAGGCGGTGATCGGAACCGAGGTCCGGGTTCAGACCCTCGACGGCGAAGGAACCTTGAAAATCCCGGCGGGCAGCCGCAGGGAAAAACGGTTTCGACTCCGCGGAAAGGGACTTCCCATCCGGGGGAACGGAAGAGGGGACCTCTATGTCCGGCTTGAGATCAATATCCCGGCGCAGGTCTCACCGGAGGAGCGGCACCTTTTTGAAGAGCTGGCGCGTTTGGCGAAGGAGCGGTGATGATGAGGCGGCGGATGAAGTCGATCCAAAAGTGGGTGGTCTACCGAAAGGAAGATTCGGGGGAGGAGGTTTGTTTTGTGACCCTCGAGGGATTGGCCCGGATGACCCATCTTTCGATCGCATCGGTCCGGCGGTTGATGCAGGAAGGGCTGATCACCCCGATCGAGGGAGAGGAGGCGCTATTTCCACAGGAGGCGCTTCGCCGCGTGGCTAAGATCGAGCGGCTTCGAAACCAGCTTCAGATCGATCTCGGCGGAATCGACATTATTCTCAATTTGATGGACCGGCTGGAGAGAATGGAACAGGAGATCGCCGCGTTGCGTCGGGAGCGGCTTCTTCCATGAGAAAACTTTGGCGCCGCTACCGGATGAAATATTATTTCATCTTCTCCCTCGTCCTATTTGTCGCGCTGATCGTCGTGAATTTTTTCTTCCTGCGCCATTTTCTTGCCGGGACCGGCTAGGGCGCTTGCGAATCGACTTCGCGTCGATTCAGAATTTCACCTTTCGTCATCTACTTCAAAGGCAAACGTCCCTTCTCGAATCATCCGACAAACGATTTCGATCTCATCGCGCAAAGAGCGGTCTTCCTCCAACGGCGGGACCTTTTCCCGGAGGCGCTTGATCGCCTTGGCGACTCCTCTCCCCGGTTTGAGCGGCGCGTGAAAGGCCACTCCTTGCGCCGCCGCGATCAACTCAATCGCGAGAATTGCCTCCACATTCGAGACAATCTGATCGAGTTTCAGCGCCGAACCCATCGCCATGCTGACATAATCCTCCTGATTCGCCGAGGTCGGAATGGAATCAACCGAAGCGGGGTGCGCCAGCACTTTACATTCGGAGGCGAGCGCGGCGGCGGCGACCTGAGGCATCATCAACCCGGAGTGAAGGCCTGGACGCCGGGTGAGAAAGCGGGGGAGGTCGATCAACTCCGGATCGACCAACTGGGCCGTCCGTCGCTCCGAGATTACCCCCAGTTGGGTCAGGGCGATGGCGAGCAGATCGAGCACCAACGCGATCGGGTGTCCGTGAAAATTTCCTCCCGCCAGAATCGTTTCCGACTCCGGAAAAACAAGCGGATTATCGGTGATGCTGTTGGCCTCGATCTCTAAAACCCTTCGAACATGCGCGATCGCATCCCGGACCGCGCCGTGGACCTGCGGAATGCATCGGATCGAGTAGGGGTCTTGCACCCGACTGCAGGTGATGTGCGAGGCCCGGATCTCGCTTTTGGCGAGCAGCGCGCGAACTCTTCGGGCGACCTTCTGTTGACCGGGATAAGGGCGAAGCCGCTGAATCCGCGGATCGAAGGCGGTCGGTGTTCCCATCAACGCTTCGAGCGACATGGCGCCTGCGACGTCGGCGCTCTCCGCCAGCCGCTCCGCCGCTTGCAACGAAAGCAATCCGAGCGAAAGGGAGGCTTGGGTTCCGTTCACCAACGCCAGCCCTTCTTTGGCCTCCAACGTGATCGGCATGAGACCGGCCTGCCGCAACGCGCGGGCGCTCGGAAGGCGCTTTCCATTGAAGAAGGCCTCCCCCTCCCCGATCAGCGGGAGCGCCAGATGGGCGAGCGGAATTAAATCTCCACTCGCCCCGACCGATCCCCGACTCGGAATCACCGGATGGACCGAGCGGTTGAGCATTTCAATCAACCGTTCGACCACCACCGGGCGAACCCCCGAATGGCCTCCGGCCAAAACCTGAGCCCGCAAAAGCATCATGCCGCGGGTTTGTTCTTGGGAGAGGGGAGGACCGACTCCGCAGGCATGGCTTCGAACGAGGTTGGTCTGGAGCTGGCGGATCTCCCCCTCCGAAATTTTCTGGTCGGCCAATTTCCCGAAGCCGGTGGTGATCCCATAGACGATGCGATGCTCCGAGAGCATCTTCTCAACCACACGGCGGGCGCGGCGCATTTTTTCGATCGCTTCCCGCGCCAGGCGAACGGGTCGCCGATCGAAGACGACCTCATAAAAATCGGAACGTTTTAAATCCTGACCGGTCAAATTGAGGGGGCGCATTTCGAGCATTATATTGGAAACGTGAAGGGAGTGCAACGCGGCGAAAAAGGGAGAAGGGCCAATGTCCAATTTCCCCGATCCGCTTTTGGAAAAGATGAACCTCTTTCTTTGGAATATACAAATCGGTTAAAATTTGTATGGTCTTTGAGCGGGTCGGGAGACAGAAGTCCTCGGCGTTTTTACTCTCATTTCTCTGCTGATGACCAATTGAAATTATGTATATTGCAATTTGCAGAGAATATGTTAGTCTTAGGCGATTCCCTGCCCGTAGGTTAAGGTTAGAGGATCATGACGGCTCAAAAAGAATCGCGAGATGCCCTGAACGAAGCCCTTCATCTCTGCATCAAAAAAGGGGAGTGGCCAGAGGCGGTTGCGATCCTCAAGAAGCTGACGCGGCTTGAACCGACGAACACAATGTACCTTCTTCGCGTCGGCGAGTACTCCGCCAAGATCGGCGCGAAAAAGGAGGCGATTGCCGCCTATATGAACGCCGGGAACGCCTTCTCGAAAAACGGCTTCTTGGTGAAAGCGATCGCAGCCTATAAGATGATCCTCAATTTAGAGCCGAATCATCCCGAGGCGAAACAGAGACTCCAGTCGCTCCATATCGAGGCGCGCGGGCGAACCGATCCAAAGATGATCCTCGATTCTCCTTCCGCTTCATCGATTCCAACTTCCGATGCAAAACAGACTGAAGTCATCGCTTCGCTCGATCGATTTCATTCTTCCCAGCCGAAAGAGATGTCGTTTGAAATGGAGCGGACCTCTCTCGCGGATAAGATGCAATCGATTGCGTCGTCGGAATGCTCGAACGGCTCAGACAGGATCTCTGTCACTGAAAGTTCCGATCATGAAGAGGCGGCGCCCCCCTCCGCCGCAAAGAAGCTTCACGGCCATGGCGTGATCCCGCTCTTTGCGAATCTCACCCCAGAAGAGTTTGCAAAGGTGATCGAGGGGACGACGGCACGAAATTATCCCCCCGGCGCTTTCATTGTTCGTGAGGGAGAAAAAGGGGATTCCATCTATATTATCGTCAAGGGGCAGGTCAAAGTGGTCACCCATACCGGCGGCCAAGAGGTTCTCCTCGGCCTCCTGAATGAGAACGACTTTTTTGGTGAGGTCGCATTCTTGACCGGACGGGCCCGGACGGCCGATGTCCTTGCCGTCTTCGAAACCGAACTTTTGGAGCTTCCGGGGGAGATGGTCAGAGCGCTTCTGGGAGAGTATCCACATATGAAGAGCGTCCTTGAAAGCTTGTACATGAAACGGATGCAGACCACCATTGACGCGATGAAGAGCGCAAAAGGCGCATTGTAAGTAGGAATTTTTATCCGATGTTGAAGCGAGAAGTGACCGGTCGGCCGCGAGGAGGGAAGCGGAGTGAGAATCAAGGTGTTGGGCTGTTACGGCGCTGATTTTTACGAAAAGAAAAAAGGAAAAGCGATTCGTTACAACCCATCGGGGTTTCTCGTCAATCGATCGGTCGCCCTGGATGCGGGCACCCTGTGCGGCGCGCTCACGCTGCCGGAGCTGACGCAGATCCGATATGTTTTCATCTCCCATGCCCACCTCGACCATATCCAAAGCCTTCCCTTTTTGGCCGAAACCCTCTATGGGAAAATTCAAAGCCCGGTGGTCATCGTGAGCATTGCCGAGGTCATCGATGTTCTCCAGAAGCATTTCTTCAACGGTCACCTCTGGCCCGACTTCACGAAGCTTCCGACCTCGGAGAATCGAATTCTCTCCTATCAAGTCATTCCGGTCGGAAAGCCGATGGAAGTCGAGGGGCTGAAAGTCACCGCGATTCATGTCAGTCACATCGTGCCGACGGTTGGGTTTATCGTTGAAGATGACCAATCGGCCATCGTTTACAGCGGGGATACGTGGAAGACGGAGGAGCTCTGGAAAATTGCCTCGCAAATTAAGAATCTGAAAGCGATCTTCGTCGAATCATCTTTCCCCGATCAGCTCTCTCGGCTCGCGATGATTTCGGGTCATTTAACGCCGGAACTGACCTTCCAAGAGTTCAACAAGGTTCATCGCCCCGATCTTCCCCTCTATGTCTATCATATGAAGCCCCCCTACCTCGGTGAGATCCGGCGCCAGATCAAAGGGCTTCGAAAGAAAGGGGTCCATCTCTTACGAGATGGCCAGACCCTCCGTTTCTAACTTTTCCAACCTTTGTGCATTGCACTTCAATTTAAGGTCTGCTAGAATAACCTTCCTTTAAGGCGGCGTACCCAAGTGGTTAAGGGAGCAGTCTGCAAAACTGCGATGCAGCGGTTCAAATCCGCTCGCCGCCTCCACTTTTCTCTCCATCTCCATTCAGCTTCGTTTCCGATCCCGCCCCTTCCTTCAAGATACGCACGCTGAAGGGTCCCAACGACATCGTGCAAATAGAGATCGGAAATCATTTTCATTTTTTGCAAAACCGTGCAACATTTTCAAATTCTTTTCTTCACTGCATACAAAATAACAACGAGTCTCCTTTCGGGAATAGCCTCCTATTCTCTCTTTCATGTGCCACGTCGAGGTATGTGAGTTGCATAATATTTGAATCGACTTGCCACTTTCTTGAAAAATCTTTCGGAGGCGAATGATGCAGATCCAAGAAGCAGTCAGAAGCGACAGCGGCCTGAACGTCAGATGGGATGTGCTGGTTACCGGAGCACTCTTAAAGATGGAACCAAACTGGGTCATCCAGATTGGCGCCAAAAGTAAATTCTCGGCCCTATACTCCGCGACAATCCTTGCGAGAATCGGCGGCAAACGCCACTTCGTCATGAGCATCGTTGAAAATGCAATGGGACTGCCGCGACGGAAAAATATCTGTTATCTGGAAGGAAAGCCGCTCGACTCCTTGGTGCTGGCGTCGATTGACAATCTCATCCGGCCGGATGATAAGGTCATGGTCATTTTGGAAGATGGGCTGAAGTCGCGTCCGCTGACTGAAATACAAACTTACGCCCCATTTGTCACACCGGGAGGCTACCTGATCTTGGATCAAGAGATCAATACGTTTGCCTTAAATTATGTAACGTTTGAGCCCGATTGGATCATGACGAAGCCTCAACTCTATCTCAGGAAATCAACCTCCTCTCTTGGCCCGTTCGATGATCTCCCTCGTTCCCAATCGGATCAAAACCGGCTGATTTTCTCCAGAGTTCCGCCGGTCCCGTCCGAGAGAGAACAGGCTCCTTCAACTCCCCCTCTTCCATCCCGCCGCCTCGATCGATGATTTTATATATCACTGTAGTGAGATAGAGGAAAGTGTCTCCACATTGACATCCCCTCTTTTTATGTTACGCTTCAAAAACAGATGGAGAGGGGATATGCCGAGCGTTCTCATTGCGGATGACAGCGCTTTCGAGGTCGAGCAGATCAAGGCGATCTTTGCAAAGATGGGATTTGAGATCTCATGGGCATATACCGGCGCGGAGGCGATCAAGCAGGCCCGGCGGAGGCCGCCCGATCTGATTCTCCTCGATGTCATTCTCCCCGACATCACCGGGCACGACGTCTGCCGCTTGTTGAGAGCCCATCCGGAAACGGCGAATATCCCCCTCATCATGATTACCGTTCGAGATAAAACCGAGGACAAGGTTCTCGGTTTCGAGCAAGGGGCCAATGATTACATCACCAAACCGTTTGACGCCCGCGAGCTGAAAGCGCGCGTCAAGGCTTGCCTTCGCATGAAGCAGCTTCAGGACGACTTGACCCAGAAAAATGAGCAGTACAAGTCGCTTCTAAAACATGTTCAGGAGCTCGCGATTACCGATCCGGTCACCGGTCTCTTTAACCGACGTTATTTCCGCGAGGTCTTGCAGCAGGAATTCTCCCGCGCCCAGCGATACGGGACCCTCTTCTCCTGCCTGATGATCGATGTCGATCACTTTAAACAGATTAATGATACCTACGGTCACGAGGCGGGGGATCGGGTGCTGAACGATCTTTCCCGTCTGATTCAAATTCAATTACGTGATGTCGATCTGGTCGCCCGTTACGGAGGCGATGAATTTGCTATTCTCCTTCCCGAGTCGCCCCGAGAGAAATCGCGTCAGGTCGCGGAGCGGATTCGGGAAGCGGTCTGCAATGAGGCTTATCCGTTTCTCCCCAAAGGCAAACCGGTGACCCTCAGCATCGGCATCTCCGGAATGCCCGATCCCGATTTCCAGCATGCTTCTCAAGTTGTTTCGACGGCCGACTTTGCCCTCTACCGCGCAAAACGCAACGGCAAGAATCGGGTCGAGGTCGCCACCTTTCAAGAGCTCGGTGTCAAATCGTCACCCGAAGAGACCTCAGTCGATCAGACCCGTTAGACCGGCCTTTCCTATCCTCCCACATTGATCGCGGCACAATCCTTTCATTTTTTCTTTCGATCAGCGACCTGTATCCTCTTCTATTACCTTGAGGCCCGATCCACTTCCTTGCAACGGTTCAACCCAAACATCTATAATTTTGATAGGAGCGGGGAGAATGAATGTTGATCGTCTGAGAGGATATCGCATGGCTCAAAACTCAAAGCATTGGCGATTGGAATTGGGAGCGGAGGTTCAAGAGGATGGCGTTCGATTTCGTGTGTGGGCTCCTAAGCATCGGCGCGTTTCAGTCGTGATTGAGGGAGAAACGGAAGCGATCTTTCATTTGTCGCCGGAAAAAGGAGGCTATTTTTCCGGTGTTATTCCAGGAATCGGCGCCGGCGCGCGCTATCGCTATGAACTTGAAAACGGAAAGCGGTATCCCGATCCCTGTTCGCGTTTCCAGCCGCTCGGCCCGCATGGGGCTTCCATGGTGGTCGATCCGGACGCTTATCACTGGGAGGATACCCAATGGCGGGGGGCGCGCCTCTCCGGTCAGGTCCTTTACGAATTGCATGTCGGAACCTTTACCCCCGAAGGGACTTTTGACGCGGCCGCACGTCAGATCGAAGAGCTACGGAGAATCGGGATTACCCTGATTGAGCTGATGCCGGTCGCCGAATTTCCCGGCCGCTGGAATTGGGGATATGACGGGGTGGCGCTCTACGCGCCCGCGCATATGTATGGCGATCCCGAATCGCTCAAGCGCTTTATCGACACCGCTCACCGGCAAGGCGTGGCGGTGATCCTCGACGTGGTCTATAACCACTTAGGGCCCGACGGCTGCTACCTCAGAGAATACAGCGATGATTATTTTACCGACCGCTATTTAAATGAGTGGGGAGACGCAATCAATTTCGACGGACCGGGCGCCTCCGAGGTCCGTGACTTTTTTATCCGGAACGCTTGCTATTGGATCTCCGAGTTCCACTTTGACGGCCTGCGGCTCGATGCGACGCAGCAGATTTTTGATGCGAGTCCGACCCACATTCTCGCGGAGCTGTCACGACGGACCCGCGAGGTCGCCGGGCCGAGGCAGATTGTCTTAATCGCGGAGAATGAGCCGCAGCAGGTGATCGCGCTGGCGCCGGTGGAAAAAGGGGGATACGGTCTCGACGCCCTCTGGAACGACGACTTTCATCATTCGGCGCGCGTCGCCCTCACCGGCCGGAGGGAGGGTTACTTCACCGACTATTGCGGCCAGGCGCAGGAGCTCATCTCAGCCGTCAAGCGCGGATTTCTCTACCAGGGACAATATTACCTCTGGCAAAATAAGCCGAGGGGATCGCGCGTCACGACCGAGCCGGCCGCCGCCTTCATCCACTACATCCAAAATCACGACCAGGTTGCGAATCACCTCCGGGGCGAGCGTCTTTCGGCCTTGGCGAGCCCGGCGGGCGTTCGGGCGATCACCGCCCTTCTTCTCCTCGCTCCGGAAACGCCGCTGCTTTTTATGGGACAGGAGTTCGGCGCGAGCAGTCCGTTTCTTTTTTTCGCCGATCACAATGAGATGCTGGCCCCCTTGGTCCAGGAGGGGAGGAAAAAATTCCTCTCACAGTTTCCGAGCTATGCGACCCCCGAGGCGCAACGAGCGGTTCCCGATCCCCGCGCGGAGGAAACGTTTCGACGCTCCAAGCTCGATCTCTCCGAACGCGAAAAGCACGCCGCCATTTATCTCCTTCACCAAGATCTCCTCAAATTGCGCCGGGAAGATCCGATCCTCGCCCTTCAGTCACGAGAGACGATTGATGGGGCGGTCCTGGGACCCCAAGCCTTCGCGCTGCGCTTCTTTGGGAAGGAAGGGGATGATCGGCTCTTGATCGTGAACCTCGGACCGGACCTCGATGCGCGGCCCGCCCCGGAGCCCCTCCTGGCGCCGGCGACCGGAGAAGGCTGGCAGATGATCTGGTCGAGCGATGATCCGCGCTACGGCGGGCCGGGCGCGGTTCGCCCCTACCGACCTGACGGATGGCGGCTTCCCGGCGGGTCGGCTGTTTTTCTCTCGGCCAGAGCGGCCTAACCACCATTCCCGTCTGATGACTGGGGGGACGACCGATGAATGAACCGATCCTGACCTTTCCATGGAATCAATCTCAAGATCCGGAATTCCTCCTCACGCGCGAATGGCTGGTAACCAACGGCTTGGGCGGCTATGCCTCCGGGACCCTTCTGGGTGTTCCGACCCGCCGCTACCATGGGCACTTTATTCCAAATCTTCCAAAGTGGGGAAGAACCGTGCTGCTTCCGCTCCTTCATGAAGAGGTTTTCCTTTCAGACCGGACTCTTCTCCTGAGTGGAGCGGAGCGGCCCGACGGCGCGTTGGAAGGAGACGTCGGCCGCTCTCTTCAAGAGTTCCGGTTGCAGTGGATGGTCCCGACCTGGCGATTCGATCTCGGAGAGGGCGTTCTTGAAAAGCGGATCATCATGCCCTACGGCCAAAACACCGCCTATGTGGTCTACCGTTTTGAAGGATCGAGACCGATTCAAATGAATCTTCGACCTTACGTGACCTTCCGAGGCCACGACGAGCCGCTGCAGGCCAATCTGAAATGGCCGATCCCGGTGAGGATCTTCCAGGGCTGCTGCGAACTGAACCTGGCGGAAGAGGCCCCCTCTTTCAAACTGTGTCTTCGACCAGGCGGACGCGCTTTTCATTTCGATGAGAAGAACAGCGGACCGCTTCTCTATCAGGTGGAGCAGGAGCGGGGGCACGATTTTCTGGCGGAATGCTACAGCCCCGGCTACTTTCCGGTGACGCTCGCTCCGGAGGAATCGGTGGCGCTGGTCGCCAGCACCGAAGCGTGGGAGCTGCTGAATCTTCCCCCCGCCGCCCTCTTCGAGGCAGAGCAGTCCAGAAAAGAAAAACTTCTCGCCCTCGCGCCGCAAGTGGCCCGAAACGGGGTGATGGCGCAGCTTGTTTTGGCGGCCGATCAGTTTATCGTCCTTCCGGGAAGCCGACTTGAAGAGCATGCCCTGGCGCGCGCGTCGGGAGATCAGGCGCGAACCGTCATCGCCGGCTATCATTGGTTTACCGATTGGGGTCGGGACACGATGATCAGCCTGGAAGGGCTGGCCCTCTGCACCGGCCGCCACCGCGAGGCCGGGGCCATTCTGCGAACCTTCTCTCATTATCTCAAAGACGGTCTTCTGCCGAATCTCTTCCCCGAAGGGAAGCGGACCGCGCTCTATCATACGGTGGACGCCACCTTCTGGTACTTTCACGCCATCGATCGTTACCGGCGGATCACGGGAGATCAAGAGCTGTTGAAGACCCTTTTCCCCGCGCTTCAATCGGTCATCGCGCACCACCTCCGGGGAACCCTTTTCGGCATCGGCGTCGATCCGAACGACGGCTTGATTCGGGAGGGGGCACCAGGGCTCCCGCTCACCTGGATGGATGCCAAGGTCGGCGATTGGGTCGTCACCCCTCGCCGCGGCAAGCCGGTCGAGATTCAGGCGCTCTGGTACAATGCGCTGCGGTTGATGGCCCTCTGGGCGGACGAGTTGGGAGAACCCTCTCAGGAATACTCCAATCTGGCCGATCGCGCCTATCAATCGTTCAATGCCCGCTTCTGGTATGAGTCCGGCCGGCACCTTTATGATGTCATTGACGGGGAACACGGCGATGATGCAAGCCTCCGCCCCAATCAGATCTTCTCGATCTCACTTCGGTTTCCGGTCTTGTTGAATGAGCGATGGCGACCGGTGGTCGAGATCACCGCCGACCGGCTCCTTACGCCGGTCGGGCTTCGCAGTCTTGATCCACATAACAAGAACTACCAGCCCCGCTACTTCGGCGATCTGAGAGCGCGGGATGCCGCCTATCATCAAGGAACGGTCTGGGCTTGGCTGATCGGCCCCTTCTTCGATGCCTGGCGGAAGGTCTACGGAGAAGGGCCGGGAGCGGAGGCGCTTCTCAAGACGTTTGAGACCCACCTTTATGACAACGGTGTCGGCACGATCAGCGAGATCTTCGATGCCGAGGCGCCGCACATCGGCCGCGGCTGCATCGCGCAGGCCTGGAGCGTTGCGGAGGTCCTCCGCGCGATGATGGAGAGCAAAACACCCACCGGCCTTCCCCCGAAAGCGTAGAGACGTCCCGCCGGGACGTCTCTACGATGAAAATCGTTCCGCGGGTTCCGCCCTCAGAGGTCGACCCGTTTGAACAGCACCAGCGCCCTTCCCGGAAGGGGGAAAATCTCGCCGCTCTTGAAGCGCTCCGGCTTCTGATCAGGGTCGGCGGTGTTGATGCAGATCTCCCAGAGCTGCGGGGTCGGCTCCTTCGGAATGGTAAATTGAATCGGCTCGTGGTGAGCGTTCATCAAAATCAGAAAGGAGTCGTCCCGGACCGGATTCCCTTCCGAATCGGTTTCATCCAGATCATCGCCGATCAGCCGAAGCCCCAGCACTTTCACGAAGAAGGTGTTCCACTCGTTGTCGGTCATCTCCTCGCCGTCGGGCCGGAACCAGGAGATGTTTTTGATGTCGGCCCCCCGAATCTTTCTCCCGGAGAAATATTTCCTGCGACGGAAAATCGGATGCTCGCGTCGCAGCGCGATTAACTTCTTCGTGAATTCCAGAAGCGCCCGGTCGCGCTTGCTCCAATTCCAGTGGTGCCAGGAGGTGGGATTATCCTGGCAGTAGGTGTTGTTATTTCCATGCTGTGTGCGCCCCACTTCATCCCCGCCGAGGAGCATCGGAACCCCTTGTGAGAGAAAGAGGGTCGCCAGGAAGTTTCGCTTCTGCTGCTCGCGAAGGGCGATGATTCCCGGATCGTCGGTCGGCCCCTCCACCCCGCAGTTCCAGCTGTAGTTTTCATTGATCCCGTCCCGGTTTTCCTCTCCGTTCGCGATATTATGTTTCTCGTTATAGCTGACCAGGTCGTTCAGTGTGAAGCCGTCGTGCGCGGTGATGAAGTTGATGCTGGCGTACGGCCGCCGCCCGTTGTGCTGGTACAGATCGCTGGAGCCGGTCAGCCGCCATCCCATCTCGGCGATCAGGCTGTCGTCTCCTTTCCAGTAGCGGCGGATGGCATCGCGGTATTTCCCGTTCCACTCGGTCCAGAGGACCGGAAAGTTGCCGACCTGATAGCCCCCCTCGCCGACATCCCACGGCTCGGCGATCAACTTCACCTGGGAGAGGACCGGGTCTTGATGGATGATGTCGAAGAACGAGGCGAGCCGGTCGACATCGTGCAGCTCCCGCGCCAAAGTCGAGGCGAGATCGAACCGGAATCCGTCAACATGCATCTCGTTGACGAAGTAGCGGAGGGAGTCCATAATCAGCTGCAAGGTCCGCGGATGGTTCATGTTGAGGCTGTTGCCGCAGCCGGTATAATCCATATAATAACGAGGCTGATCGGGAACGGTTTTATAATAGGCGAGATTGTCGATGCCTCGAAAGGACAAGATCGGTCCGAGATGGTTCCCTTCGGCGGTGTGATTGTAGACGACATCGAGGATCACCTCGATCCCGGCGGCATGCAGCGCCTTGACCATCTGCTTGAACTCCTGGACCTGGCCTCCTCGCTCGTTGGAGGCGGCATAGCGGAAGTCGGGGGCGAAGAATCCGATGGTGTTGTATCCCCAGTAATTCGAGAGACCTTTTTCGATGAGATACATGTCATCGACATGATGATGGACCGGCAACAGCTCGACCGCCGTAATGCCGAGCTCCTTCAGATAGCGGATCGCCGGCTCGGAGGCGAGCCCGGCATAGGTGCCGCGAATCTTCTCATCGATCTGCGGGTGTTGCATGGTGAAGCCTTTGACATGGACTTCATAGATAATTGTTTTATGCCAGGGGATTCGAAGCAGGCGGTCGTTTCCCCAGTCGAAGGCGGTGTCGATCACAACGCTCTTGGGAACAGAGGCGCCGTCGTCCCGCTCATCTTTTTTTAAATCCTTCTCCGGATCGGCCAGCGGGTAGGGAAAGAGGAGATCGCTCCATTGAATGTTGCCGGAGATCGCCTTGGCGTAAGGATCGATCAACAGTTTGGCCGGATTGAACCGGTGTCCTTTTTCCGGCTCATACGGTCCATGGACCCGGTATCCATAGAGCTGTCCCGGTGCAACATCGGGGAGGTAGCCGTGCCAGACCTGATCGGTCTGTTCGCGCAGGCGGATCACGGTGGAGGCTTCCTTTGCATAAACGTCGTCATAAAGGCAGAGGTCAACAGCAGTGGCATTTTCGGAAAAAAGGGCGAAGTTCGTCCCTTCGCCGTCCCAGGTGGCCCCCAGCGGGTAGGAGCGGCCGGGACAAAGTTTGATTTTCATGGTCGGGATTCCTTTCCAAGGTGGCGTTCAGTTTTTTTCAAGGGTGGTGTAAGGATGTTTCGGCACGCGGGCGCTTGTCTAAACCGCATCATTCTTCATTTTATTCCATGAGTTCATTATAACGATTTCATTCAAGGCGATGGAAGGGGGTGAGGGAAAGAGAAGAGAACGCTCTTGATTTTTAGAGAGCTTTCGTGCAGCATCGGCGTCATGAAGCTGACGTCGGTGGAATATATCAAAGGGTGTGCGGCGATCGAAGACTGTCCGAAGGAGTCTCTTCCGGAGATCGCCTTCATCGGGCGCTCGAATGTCGGGAAGTCATCGCTGATTAATTTTCTCTTGGGGAGAAAGGTGGCTTATGTTTCTTCGACGCCGGGGAAGACGCAGTTGATTCATTTCTTCAAGATCAACCGAAAATTCTACCTCGTCGATCTTCCCGGCTACGGCTATGCCAAAGCGCCGATGTCGGTGCGGATGCAGTGGGGACCGATGATTGAAACCTACCTGACGAAGCGAAAACAATTGAGGGGAATTGTCTTGTTGATTGATCTACGCCACCCGACGGCTTTTCTGGACCAGGAGATGAAGAAGTGGCTCGATCATTTTCAGGTGCCGACCCTGTATGTGGCGACGAAAGCGGATAAGATCGGTCGGGGTCAGCGCAAAGATCAGGTCGAAGCGGCCAAAACCTCCTTTGGAATATCCGATCTGATCGTAACCTCCGCCCAGAGCAAGGAAGGAAAAGATCTTCTTTGGAAAGAGGTGGAACGAATGGTCCTCTCCCCTCACCCCGATTCAAAGTGATCGCTCTTCTCTTATGAAAAAGAGTTCTCATCGGTTCTGCCTGCCCCATCTTTCAGAATGAAATGGCGATTCATCGGCTCTGTGGAGCGATTGCCCCCGCACTGCGGTCCCGTTTATCGCTTGCCCCGTTCGAGATCTTTCATCGCTTTCTGATAGGCAATCTGATCGCTAAAACCTTCTTTAAGATACTTCCAAAGGAGGGTAATCTTCTCGAGATCTTCAGAGGCAAAGAGCCGTATCTCCAATTGCCCCATCGGTATGAGACGGGGCCGAACATACCCCTTCTTTTCCAGAAAATGGAGCTTGTGGCGCGGGATGCCGACCTTTTGCAGAATATTCGCCGTTGTGAGTCGCACTCTCTTCATTCGAATGATCCGTAAGGGTTTTCCGACTGCTGAAGATAAAAGACAGATTCAAGATTAGCAGAGTTACTCAGACTGTCAAGGCGTCGCGCGGAAATTTATGAACAGAATTTTAGGGTCGACGCATTGGTGAGATCCGCGAAACCTCTCCTGAAATCGACATCTTTGGTATACTGGACCTAGTTATATACTTTTATGTCATCGTCCACCATTCGCTCTACAAAGTGCTCCGGAAAAACGGCATGGCAGAAACCCGGCAGAGAAAATTGAAGCGAGGATTAAAATTTAAGTTCATCTTAATGATGAGCCTGCTCTTTATTATCATCGGATCCCTCCTCGGCCTCCTTCTGTTGAAAGCCATTCAGAAGCATTTCGAAAATCAGTTTCAACGACAAGGGCTGACGCTCGCGGAAAATATTGCGGCCCTCTCGATCTTCAGCATCGCCACCGAGGATAATACGATGTTGGTCCCGATGCTGAAAAAGATCGCTCATGCGGAAGACATCGCCTATGTGATTGTTTTAAACAGTGAAGGCAAGGTGATTGCCCACACCGATGAGACGCAAATCGGAACCGTGCTCAATGATCCGCTCACCGGGCAGGCGCTTCGGGCCACAGAGGCCGCCCTCTTCCCCTACACAAATAACTCCCAAGAATATTACGATGTCATCGCCCCCTCCGAGGTCTCCATCGGCCAAGGAGAACAGCATCATCTTAAAAAAGTAGGGGTGGTCCGGTTGGGGGTCTCTTTAAAAAATCTCCATCGCAGTTTAGTCAAGTTCTCCCTGATCATTCTCTCTGTTTTATTCGTATTAGTATCCTCCGGCATTTTAGTTTCATTGGTTTCGGTCAGCGTCATCATCACCCCGTTGGAACGGATGACCCATATCGCCTCAAAGATTTCGGAGGGGGATCTCAGCCAGGTCATCACCGCCTCATCGCACGACGAAGTGGGGATTTTAGCCTTGTCTTTCTCGCAAATGTCCGCCGGACTGAAGGGGATGATTCAAAGAATCCAAGACGCATCGCATCTGCTCACAAAGACCTCAAAGCAGTTGCTCGACAATACCAAAAAAGTTCACGAAGGAGCGGTTTATCAAGCGAAGGCGCTCGAGAACACCTCTTCTTCGATTGGAAAAATGAATGCTTCCATCACAGATATCTCGGAGAATATTGAAGGCCTCTCCTTGGTCGCGAAGACCACCTCTTCCGCTGTGATTGAGATGAGCGCTTCCGTCAGCCATGTCGCGGTCAATACCGTGACGCTCTCCTCCTCTGTGGAAGATATGGCCTTGGAGCTCTCACAAATGTCGAAATCGATTAAGGAGGTCGTCGAGCATGTCGGCTCTCTCTCCATTAATGCGCAGGAAACCACCGCTTCTATCAACGAGATGGATGCGTCGATTAAGGAAGTTGAAAAAAATGCGAGAGAATCGGCCCTCTTAACCGGAAAGGTCAGCCAGGATGCCGCAGTGCTGGGGGGCGGGGCGATTGAGAAAACCATTGCAGGAATGGAGAGAATCAGAGAAACGGTTGAAAAATCTTCGTACGTGATCGGCAAGTTAGGGGAGCGGACCGAACATATCGGAAAGATATTAACCGTG